>Ga0247609_10000298_pt1 | contig 71830 bp, 58 predicted proteins | sample 172DNAGHGlowgp2_FD_193487 | JGI IMG/M metagenome (GOLD analysis project Ga0247609, IMG submission 193487) | Sheep rumen microbial communities from Palmerston North, Manawatu-Wanganui, New Zealand - 1728 DNA GHGlow gp2 | ecosystem: Host-associated > Mammals > Digestive system > Stomach > Rumen ...
CCCTCGTCCTCCACTCAGGCTAAAAAACTAATGGTTAAGTTTCACGATATCAGTAGCCAGAATCTCCTGAAACGTCTGTCCCTGATACTCGTGCGTAGAGAATCGAAGCGTGGCCACCACCACGTCACCCTCGTAGAACCTGCACCCCGCCAGATTGCCCAGCATAGAGCACACATATTCATTTTCAAACTTTGAGCCGCCCAGTTCCCTCAGCACGATGTTGCACTTGCTGATCTGTCCCGACTCCTGTTTGCTCGACTGTACGCTGAAGGCCTCGCCCTGGCGTACCACCTTTAAGATTTTTGTTTCCATTGTATTTTGCTCGCCAACGCCGCTACCTGAAGTCTCATCGTGAGCCCTCTTCGTCGGATTGGCTGGTGCAAAAGTACAATGCGATTATGCGACTGAAAACGCCACTCGTCAGTCGCATTTTTCAGTCGCACGCCAAACACCTCCCAAAGCCCCATACAGCCGCGGAAAAGAAAAAAATAAAAAAAAATGTGCGGCTGAAAGCCGAAACTTTCCAGTCGCACATTTCAATCGCAAAACGCCTTGTTTGCCTCCTTATTACATTAGCTTATGATTCTATTAACATACTCAGTCACCCATTCCGCATAGGGCTGCCGCTTGCCGTCGCCCATATAGCTGGAGAAGGTTCGCGCCTCTGGGGTAATCCCCATTTTCCTCGCTATTGCATCGTAACTGCCACGAAGCACCCCCGCGTCCTTCAGCAGCCCAGCGACGTAGCCCTTGATCTGCGTGCGCTTATTGCGCTCACCCCCCACGGCCCACTGGCGGGCAATCTCCTCGCCATACTCCGACCGCATCAGCGCCTCAACGAAAGCATCCGTCCACCCAGCATCATACTTCCCGTCCGTGCGCACTTCGCCAAACCACGCTCCCTTCAATAGTTCCTGCAGGTTCTTCTTCGGGGCGAAGCGGTTCAGAGACTCCGCCTGGGCGTTTTCAGGCTCTACTACCGTGCTGCTTGCTTCTACTTCTTCATAATCGGCTTCCTCTGCCTCATCCTTGAAAAAATCGCGCATCAGTTGCTGCAAGTCTGCCCCCTGCACCTTATCTATATGGAGCAACCGCTTATGGTCATGATGGATGGCTCCGTTATCATAATGGTATGTATCACTCATTTGCTAATCGTTTTATTTGTACAACATCGCCCGTTCCTTCTCCCAAAAGCAACTGGCTGCGCCTGTCGTCGTGAGTGGCTCCACTGGCATAATTGTATGAGGTGGTCGGCCGCTCAGCCACTTTCAGCATCGCATCGGTCAGGTTGCGTTGCTGGTCGATAGGCTCAAACAGACGTTCGCGATACTTCTTCAGCAATTCAGGATAATGCTCGCGCCAAGCTTTTTGCATACTGATGACGGGATTGGCGTTGAGTTCTTTCAGCATATCCCACGCCCGGCCGGAAGGGTACTGTTCCAACTCGCTATCTATATCTTCAATGGGAATAGACGACAGTACCATCTTCTCGATGATTTCCTTCAATTTTTCAAACTCATTACAAGTTCGCTTGTTCTGCTCCCTTAGATTGAGAATGAGTTTGTCTTTCTGACGGCTCTCGTCCTCCACCTCCTTGTAGCTCTTAGGGCGGTGCTCACTGAGCAGTCGTTGGAAATCCTCGGGAAACAATGCGTCGCACAGCTCGTAGAGCACTTCTGAGTGGTCTTTTATCCGGTTCAGTTCCTCCTGCATCTGAATGATGACTTTGTCCAACTCACGCTGATGACGGTGGTCAAGTGTCAGTTTGTCCGCACAGTCCATCAGCCCGCAGTAGAAAATGTGCATGTGGGGCTTGAACGACTGACTGGCCGACAGCACCGTCTCGGCCACCTTCTTGAAACTGGTCCACTTGACGCCTATGAAGTTACGTGTCATCACCGAGAAGTAGTGCTTCATGAACTTCCAATGGTTGCTGAGCAGTTCCAGCTGTTCCTTCTTCTTCTCCCTTGGCCAGTCTTGCTGCATAATCATCGTGTAGGAATAGAGCACGCACAGCACCTCGTCGGTCTTGTAGTTATAGCACACAGCACCCTTGAAGAGCATCTCCTTCAGTTTCTCGGATATGCCTGCCCAGTCCTGTTGGCAATCAGAGTCGAACAGCGTATCCAACACGTGGAAGAAACGGTAGATACGCTTGTCTTCTTTCTCAAAATGCCTCATGTTGTCGCCCCAGCATTCAGCCGCCACTATCAAGTCTTGTTCAGATGCCCAATGTCCAAACTGGTCATCATCGGCTATCACCTCTGCCATCTTCCGAGCGATAAATTCCAGCTTAGCTCCGGCGCAGCAGAGCCGTGTGTTGCCCATCAGGTACATCTTATAATAAGGCAGCATCATCTCGTGCAGCAGACGCCTGTAGGTAGCGTCTTTCGGTGGGTATCCCCCACGAAGGAAATACTTCTTGTATAGAGAGACCTCCTCAACATCGCTCCCCATCAGCCGCTCCAGATGGTTGATGATGCTATCCTGAATGTAATCTTTATAGTATTCTATGCTCATATTGTCATACTATCTTAAATTTCGGAGCGCAAAGGTATAAAAAATCCCGCATCTATAAGCAGATACGGGGAGATAATTTTGAGTTAAAAAACGTTAGTGTCTACAGTTCATCTTCACCTCAGCGTCAGCCCCATATCGGGCATCCACGTCGGCCAACAGCTCTATTGGCTTTCGATGTCATACGCTTTTATTTTATCCTCCGGAATCTCCGGAAAATCCGGAAAATCCAGAAAATCCGGCATCTCCGGAAAATCCGGCCTCACCTACTCCAAGACACCAGCCCCTTTAAGCAGCTCCCTCAAGCGGGCATTCTCCTTTCGCAGGGCATCTATCTCTGCCGCCTGCCTATCAATAATCTGTCGCTGTGTCTCGCGTTGACCCAGCCTAGCTGCGGTCATGCGTTCTCGGATGCCGCCTTCCGTGGTAAACTCCCGATCCTTTCGCTCAATATACTTGGCCATTGCCTTATCCACCTGATGGCACAGGCAAATAGCCATGTTAGCCAGTTCCTCGTCGTTCATACGTTCCGTCAGAGGACGATACTCTTCCCAGAGCGTGTGATCCTGACAGAAATGGTGAAGACGGTCGAAACGAGCGTTCTTCCCAAACCATTCCAGCAGACCTTTGCGCTTCAAGTAGTCCTGATAATCCTCCAGGAGCTCCTGATTGCTGCCACGGGCGATGCCAAGCAGTTTCAGTTCCGTCTCGGTAGATGTCTGGCCGTCGGTGCTGCCCTCGGCAATATTCTGTTTAGTGCTGCGTGCCGCCTGAACCATCTGGTCAACGGTGCGGTCGCCATAGCGGGGAAGATAGCGCTGACAAAACACCTGTGTCAACTGATACAGCACATCGCTACGCTTATAGAACCGCAGTTCTGTATATACCACAGCCTTGCGCATCACGCTGGCGGTTCCGTCTGCGTAGTGCTGGATGTTAGGTTGTTTCTTGTTTATTGAGTCGTTCATCATTCGTCATTAATACTGAAATACGGTTTACAAAACCGTCTCACAGACATATTTCGATAGCCTGTCAATGCTCAGTTCGGGGTCTTGCATTTGGTCGAGGCGCTGGCTTGCTACCTGCGCCATCCATTGCTTAAAGGGCTCTGCCTTTTTTGAAGGGATTGACTGTATGATACGGAAAATACCCTGTTGCGTTGCGCAATTAACCCTCTGTTTACCGCCTGCTGTCTGAACGGAAAGGGGGGTGACAATTTGTCCCCACCCTTTGGCAAGTTCAGGGTCACGCTTCTTCATTTTTTTGATGTAGTCGGTTGGGTTTACACTGTCTGTCAGTGCCTCCACCACATCTGCAACACAGAAATACCATTTCTCTTACTCGTCGTCCCAGACGGTGCGCACTTTGCGCTCCTCAAACAGTTGTATAGCTTGTTTCTTTGTCATCGTTTTAATCGCATCTTTCGTAGTTAATACTGAAATTATCCAGATAATCTCTATAAAGCTGATAACACTTCTTACCCGAGAAGTCGGCAGACATCTCGCGGAAATCACCGTCAGAGTCGGTAACGATAAAGACGGTAGAAATACCATCGTGGTCTTCCATTGCCTTTTTGAATGCCCTGAAAGCATCCTCCTCTTTCAGTATAGCCATCTTGTTCTCTGAGAAGATGTAATAGTCTTCTATCTTACCGCCTTCTATGCTCGGACAATCACCAATGGCCCCTACCTTCATCCATAGGATAGTCAGCCATCGGCTTTATTGGCGAACGATACAGCCGCCTATGTCTCTCAATGTATTCTCTTACTTTCGATGTCATACGCTTCATAATTTCCGTCTCTCTGAATCGGTAATACCGTAATGAGCAAAAATCATCATGTCCAGTTCCTGTTCTTTTTCATCGGCAGGCTTACCATCACGTTTCAGTTGCTGAATCTCCATCACTTTGCGCTCATACTCAGCATCTTCTTCATCAGTGACATCTTTGACAGGGATGCGCTCAAAGACGCTCTTTCGCAGCTCACGGCCATCGCCCTGAACTATTGGGAAATCGTCGGTAAAGCAATATCTGAAAAGCGCGGAATTAAGGAATGCTGTCAGATAGCCAAGATGCCGGCCAACAATCATGTAGGCCTTAGCGTTTAAATAAAATCCATCAGTATCTAAATAGAAACCTAACTGAGTGGTCAGATTTGGATAAATAATTTTCTTCTTTTCTAAGTCTCTTAGGTAGGCGCAATTTCGCAGATTGTAGGGGGTATCGCCTTTATCTGACCTTTTTGCTATTCTTTCATAGAAACGGTCAAGATGCTCTTTTATTGGTTTATAATCATTGATGTTAATAGGAGATAGTTTCTCTTCTTTCAAACCGTTATGACTATTGATAAGATAATAACCATCCCATGATATCTGATATTTCTTTATATTGCGGCCACGAAGATGTGGTACAAGTATTTCTTTACATTTTTCTTCTTTAGACAATATCTCATGATACTGTTCTGAGGTTATCCAGAAAGCATCATCGCAGCCACTAAGAATACCACGGTTAATGACAATATCCCAGTCTTTGAGAGGTGCACCTTTCTGCCTGACAGACGTGACGAATGCTTCCTTTTCTTCATCCAAGAACACCCAGGGAGTTTTTCCTATGAACGAACGCTCTTTCTTGTTCTCTTCATAGAACCGGCCAAGATCTTTCAGTTTGAAAGCCTTATTATCTTCAACCGTGCAGCACATCAGCCTGTTCTGATTCTCGGCCTTCTGCAGCATCAAGATGTTTGTACGAATAGTAACTTCACGGAACACCTGGAAAGTAAAGAAGTCTATCAGCATCATGGGGTTGACGTCACCGCTTTCAAAGAACTTCTGTAGCTTTCCGCCATAGTCGGCACGCATCCACGAATTAGTGGTGATGAATGTCAGGTAGCCTCCCTTTCTAAGCAGGCTCATACACCACTCATAGAAGAGCATGCTAACATCACCTGTACGGGCAAACGACGAATATCCTTTATTCTTGTACTCATCGACCTCACCGCCCATCTTCTGCAGTTGTATATATGGCGGATTACCAATGATACAGTCAAAACCTTCAAAGGTTCCGTCATCAGAAAGCACGTCAGGGAACATGTATCGCCACTCAAAAGCATTTTCGTATATCTGTTCACGAGCTTTTATCTGAGCCTCTACTTTAGACAGGTCATCAACAATCTTGTCGACCATCTCCTGAAGTTTCTCATCGCCAATCTCTTCATGATGAAAAAGAGGATTTGAGTGACCCATTACACCATGCTTGGCTAATTTCGACAAAAGACCTGACCGCTTTTTATACAGCCTGTCGGTCTTGTTTCTCGAAATATAAAGCAGGCTGTTTTGAATCTCTCGCAGTATTTTGTCGTATTCCCTACGTTCAGACTTAGGCGCAGTCTTATAGTTTACATTCACCTCTTTATACGTCTTAATGGAAAAGTTGTTCTTATTTAATATTGAGGTGATGTCAGCATTGAGCGGCAGGTTGTGAAGCAAACTGTCGCCCTGCTTAATGTTGATATCAATATTAGGCAGAGTCACCAGTTTGTCGTTATCGTAATAAGAGTTTTTCAGAAGTTCAATCCATAGGCGCAACTGACAGATGTCTACTGACTTAGGATTCAGGTCTACGCCAAAAAGACAATTGCGTATGATATCCACCTTCTCACGGAACAGCGCTTTCTGAACGCGGGTTAATTCATCGACACCTCTCTTGTAAGTGAAATGATGATTACCACGTTTTACTTCCAGTTCATCGTCTTCGTTCACAGTAATGTTGTAACTTAACGTAAGTGACTGGTTGTCCTCATCCAAGAGCACACCCAGCTCGGCTTTGATGGCCACCAGGCGATTCAGGGCAGAGACAAGGAAATGACCACTGCCAACTGCAGGGTCGCACACGCGAAGTTCATTGACAGCATCGCTAACCATGCGTAGATTATCCGTAGGAATGTGTCCTTTCAGCTCCTTCAGCGTCGTGCATTGACATCCTAAACGTGCGTTAAGCTTCTCCAATACAGCACGCTCCAGCGTCTCTTTACATATAAAATTGGTTATCGAGGCAGGTGTAAATACAGCCCCGTCTTTATAGCCGTTTATCTTCTCGAATATCTTTCCAAGTACAGAGGCATTGATTAGCTCGCGTGTATCGTCTTTTCTCGCCTCGCCAAAATTATATCGCGAGAGAAACTCTATCAAATAGTTAATATTGGTTATTGCATTCTTTATTCTTCTTCCTCCACCATCAGTGACTACAGTATCCTTGTAAGGATGCATCATTGATATATTAAGAATAGATATACGGGTACAAAGATGACGCTCCAGATGCGTACACTCAAACAACTTGCTATTAAGATAAGGTACTTCAGGGAAAAGTTTTTTCACGTCATCATCGCGCATATCCTCAGGCAGGGCCAGCACCTTAAAAAACAAATCCTCTATCTGCCGGAAGTTCTTGATATTCTCTCTATTAAAGAATTCATATTTACCTTTATCAGCCGAAGAATTGAAGTTGATGAGTTGCGACTCTACCAGTTTGATAAACAACAGACGATTCATCCAGGTAAGAACCAGTTCCAGGGCATCATCGTATTTCTCACTATCAGAAAGCTCGTCGTAGGCACCTAATGACGAAATTGTACTCTCCAGAAGTGATCCAGCCTCGCGACGCTCTTCTGGCAGCCGCTGTATGACAACATTACCTTTCTCACTCTTTTCCTCAAGACCAATGATGTAAAGCAACTCCTTGTAGAAGGCATCGTTCATCTCGTTGGCATCAGAACGATGCTTGCCAAGCAGAAAGTAAGGAGACAGTATTTTGAAAATAGCCGTCAGCTTCTGCTGACTCATCTTGTCCCATCCTTTCAAAGAGAAATAAAGATAAGACATGTCGTCCGTTAAGTGCTTGGCCGCTATTTCTTTCGATACATACTCATAAAATTGAGCCGTTGTCTCCTTATAGAGTTTTCCTTCATTAGGCTTTACTTTTCTATATTCCTGAACAAACTTACTATTATAAAACAGTTTACGAAACAACGTCTCCTCAAAGATATACCAGTCGTAGCCATTGGTCGCAATAAGATAACGAATAGAATTGTTATGGTCGCGGTCAATAAACTCTGTCAAGTAATAAAATATCAGTTCGTGAAGTGCCTTCCTGTTCAAGTCTTTCGCTGAGAGCATATCACCCTTTTCCGAGGGCTTCTTCATCTCAATCAGAATGACAGGAGAAGATTTGGTGGTGTTATCCTCAAATATATTCAAATCAGTATTTACTCCTTTCACTTGAGCAATTTTGTTATTGCCCTTATAGAAAGTATCCTCAAGTATGGTCTTGACTGCATTTGAATAATTGGATTCCGGGTCATCATCAGGCTCTGGTGCCAGATTGTTGCGAAGGGCTTCTGTGAATTTGTCAAACAGTTCTGGCTCCACGGGGATTCCGCGCAGCTTCTTCTCTTTCAGAAATTCAGAAGGAGTATATATTTTTGCCATACTATAATACATTTACAACTTCCCTGCAAAAATACAAAATGTTGCGGAAATATGCAACTTTTTTCATAGAAATAATTCCTCACACAGCATATTATATTGTTCTGGGAAAGACACTTGGCTCTGCTCTCGCTGTTGCAGCGTTGCAGTGTTGCAGTTCCAAAAACAATTATCTGAAGATCAAAAATTAACTCTATATTTATATAAATATAGAAGTATTTTTAGGGTATAAGGAAAGCCTTTAGAGAACTGCAACACTGCAACAGGTGCAACGCATCTCCCACCCCCCCGAAAAAAATCGCTTTTTTTGAAAAAAGTGGGGGAAAAATTCGTAGACCGCAGTCGGAATGTTGTATCTTTGCATCGTGATTCAGAAACGGCGGGAGTGCCGGTCACTCGGAGCGAATGGCGCCAACGCTCGGAGGGAAGGGCATACTTTCGAGGTGCGAGGTACGAGGAGAGAGGAGAGAGGAGAGAGGAGAGAGAATAGAAAAATCCGTGTTAATCCGTGTAATCTGTGCCAAAAAAACTCTGTGCCTCCGTGTCTCTGTGGTGAGGAAATGAGGTGCGAGGTGCGAGAATCACGAGCGGGAGCGGTCACCCGATGGAGATGCCGCAAGATGTAATACCATGAAAAACACATTTTAAGTATGGGAAAGATTCAGATTCGTAAGTATCAGGCTCACAACAGTAAGAATGAGGCTATCGACGGCAAGTGGTACGGTCGTATCCAGGCGGATGAGACGCTGACTACCAACGACTTGTGCAAGCACATCCAGAAGCATGGTTCTATCTTCACGAGCGACGTGGTGAAGGGCGTGATCGAGAAGTTCGTGAGTTGTTTCGAGGAGTTGCTGCTTGAGGGCAACAAGATCAAGTTGGGCGGACTGGGCACGTTCTACCTCTCGGCTCAGACCACTGGTGCCGACAGTGAGAGTGAGTTTACTGCCGACAACGTGAAGAGCATCCGCATGCGCTTCCTGGCTGACCAGTCGAAGGAGAGTGAGTACACGGCGATGTTGCTTACCAACAAGGCGAAGGTGAAGCTTCTGGGTGCTCAGGCATCGGAGGGCACAGGCGCAGGCGGCAGTGGCAACAGTGGTAACGACACTCCAGACATCGATGATCTGCCGTAAGGAATGCCCCGCAAGGGGCTTTCCTTAAAATGTAAAAATTATAAAATGTAAGAATGTAAAAAACTATGAAAAATTTTCCTTTGAAGCGGATTTTGGAGATAGCCGTGACCATCATCACCGCGATTCTGACTACTCTGTCAACAACGGCTTGCGCGGGCTTGTAGTCCTGCTGGTGTGGATGCTCAACGTGAGCTTCGTGTGAAAGTTATAAGACGATAACTTGTGTGTGTATAAGACGATAACTTGTGTGTATATAAGACGACAACTTGGACAACTGAGACAACTTTTTCTAACGCATCGAAATATTCTGCAAAGAAAAGTTGTCTTGGTTGTCCAAGTTGTCGTTAATAAACCCCAGAAGTGGTCGTTATAATTCTAAGAAGGATGTGCTTAACGGAAGAGGTAGCGGTTGTCGACCACCTCGGCCTTGTTGCGCAGTTCGGTGTATGCGAATCCTGCGAGTCGGCGCTGCTGTGCGCGCAGGCGTCGCTGCTGCATGGCGTCGTTGAAGTCGCCAGTGGGTTCTGTGCGGTCGAGTACCTGGAAGAGGTATGCTCCTGCTACGCCTTTGACGATGTTCTTGCTGAAGGCTCCGGGAGCGGTGGCTGCTACGGCACCACTGAGTGCTGGCTCACGGTAGTTGCCGAGGTTGCCCAGTGAGGCGGGCTCGTTGAACTTGATGCCTGCTACGGTGTCGGTCTGTACAGCCTGGTCTTTAGCCTGTGCCTCGCTGACGCTCTTGACACCAGCCAGTTTCTTGCTGATGAGTTCGAACTTCTTGTCGCGGAGCACTTCGGCACGGAGCTGTTCTTTGACTGCAGCCACGTCGTAGTAGCCCACGGGGTTGATCTTGCGGAGTGCTACGGCTACGAACTTGTCGTTGTTGCCGCAACGCTCGAAGGCCTGTGACACTTCGCCTTCCTTAGCCTCGAATGCCCATCTGATGGCTTTGTCTGTGCCCGAGATGCTGTTGATGGTGTGTGTGCCAGTGGTGATGGCAACCTTCTCGTTTACGATGTAGTTGTGTGCGCCAGCGTTCTTCTGTATCTTGTCGAACGACTGGTTCTCGCTGACGAACTGGCTGAACTTGTTGAACTCGTCGTTGTAGGTCTCGCCAGAGGCATCGAGCTCACGGATGACGATAGCCACGTCGTAGAGCTGACGTGCAGCCTTATGGTCGGTGGCCTGTATGATGAGTCGTGCGTTAGGGTTCTGTGGGTGTGGCACTGCCTTGAGGTCGCCGGTGCGCATGGCCATGATGTCGTTCCAGTAGGCTTTCTCGTCGGGAGTCATCGACTGTGCGAAGAATGCGCTCATGGTGAGCATCTGCTTCTGTGCGGGCTGGTTGTAGAGGCTGACAGCCACTGAGTCGAAGTCTTGTCCGCCGCGGATGACCTGCAGTACGCTGTCGGCGGTCTTCACGTCGGGTACTGGTATGGCGCGTATCTCTACTGAGTCGACGATGGTGGGCTTAGCGAGGAGTTTCACTACGCCGTAGGCAGTCTTGACGCGTTCTTCGCGTGCGCGCTGCTTGTTGATGGTAGCGGTGAAGATGGGGCTCACGTCGCCTACCTTCATAGAGTCGAGCACTGCGTTGATGCCTGCGATGTTGTTCTCAAGAGTAACGCCTGAGACGGGCATGCCGTTGTAGTTGACCAGTGACTGGTACTTGCGAACGGTGTTCTCGGCTACTGAGTCGGTCTTGAAGCCTTCAGCGGCGTTGTTGAGGATGGTAGTCAGTGCTTCCTTGTCTTTCTCTGAGGGGAGTACCTGATAGGTGACGTAGGCGATGTCGCGTGTCTCGTCGTAGAGTCGGTAGTTCTCCTTGGTGGCCTCGTACTTCTTGTTGAGGTCTTCGTCGCTGATCTTCACGTCGTTATCGTTGATAGCGGCGTAGGGATAGAAGGCGAGGTGTACGCGGCTCTGTGTCTGCGAGGCGTTGAAGTCGGCCTTTGCAGCTACGGTGTTAGACTGCTGACAGAAGGTGAGCAGTGTTTCGTATTTCTGTGCGAGGAGGCTCTGCTTGAGTTCTTTCTCTACTGCTGTCCAGTATTTCTGGAAGCGCACCGAGAGGTCTTTGAACTGTGGGTTCTGCTCGCCCTGCTTCTTGAGCACTTCGCTGAGCTGCTTCACTTGCTGATAGTCGAAGCGGCGGTTCTGGTCGAAGAAGAGTGGTGACGTCTTGAGTCTGCCCTGTGTCATATCGTAGTATGGGTAGACGAGGAGGAATGAGTTGCCGAGTACGGGGTTGGTGCCCTGTTCGAGAACCTTGGCGAGTTCTTCGTCGGTGACCATGAGTCCCAGTTTCTCTGCCTCTTCGCCGAGTACGATGCTCTGTACGTAGGTGTCCCATACCTGGTCGCGTACGAGGTCGATGTTGTCGTTGCCCTGGTTGTCGCTGATCATCTCAGCGCGTGGGTCTTGCATGGCTGTGAGGAGGTCTTTGATGAGTTTTGGACCTTCCTGATACTCCTCTACCATGGCGCTGTAGTCCTGGATGTTGAGTTTCTCGCCTTTTACTTCACCTGCTTGCTGGCGGCTCATATTGCTCGTGGTCTCGCACGAGCGCCACATGTCGCCTGCAATAAATCCAAATAGGGCCAAGGCGATGATACCTACGAGCCATGGTCCCCAGCTTCTGATTTTACCAATTGCTGCCATTTGTTCTTATTATTTTTTAGTTTATATTTTTTACTTTTTTGCGAATTCAGCCGACAAAGTTACTAATTTTAAGTGAAACGGCGACACTTTTTTAAGAAAAATTGCGGTTTTGATTCACTTTTAGTCTTACAAGTTCTATTTTCGTGGCGGTATTCTTGAGAATTTTGAACTCCCAGTTGTCAATCTTCACCACCTCGTTGAGTTTCGGGAAGCTCTGGTACTCGTGGAGGATGAGTCCGCCCACGGTCATGTATTCATCGCTCTCGGGGAGTTGGAGGTCGAAGAGCTCGTTGACCTTCTCTATCTCAAGGCGTGCTGAGAGCAGGTACTCGTTGTCTTCCAGGCGCTTGGCCACGTAGTTGGTGGAGTCGTGCTCGTCTTCGATGTCGCCGAAGATTTCCTCTACGATATCCTCGAGGGAGATGAGTCCGCTGGTGCCTCCAAACTCGTCGACGACGACGCCGAGTGACTTCTTCTGAGTGAGGAGTGTCTGCATCATCTTGCTGGCGGCCATCGTCTCGGGCACGAAGGTCATCTGGCGCAGCAGCGAGTGGTGGTCGGTGAGTGGCGAGTCGCCGCTGGTGCCGGTGAGGCGGAACATCTCAGAGGAGTGGATATAGCCTATGATATGGTCGATGTCGTCGTGGTAGATGACGATCTTGGAGTGGCCGCTCTCGATGAATTTCTGTCGGAGGTCTTCGAGCGTGGAAGTGTCTTCGAGGGCATCGATCTCGGTGCGGGGCACCATGCAGTCGCGCACCTTGGTATCGGTGAAGTCGAGGGCGTTCTGGAAGATGCGCACCTCTTCCTTGATATCCTTTTCACTACGTGCATTGTCGATGCTCGTCTGCACCAGATAGTCGAGGTCTACCTTGGTGAACTCGCGATCGGCGACGTCGTTTTTCATGTGTACGCCGATGAGTCGCAGCAGCGCCTTCGAGAGGATGGTGGCAAAGCGCGAGATGGGCCACAGCACGACGTAGCACACCCATGCTGGGATGGCGAAGAAGGTGAGCATCGCGTTGGAGCGGGCCTTGAAGATGGTCTTGGGCAGGAACTCGCCAGTGAAGAGTACGACGAGGGTCGACAGCAGGGTGTCGGCGAGCACGCGCTCTCCGGCGTTGAACGACTGGAAGAGGGTGGCGTCGAAGATCTTGGCGAAGAGGATGCCGTAGATGACCAGTGCGATATTATTGCCCACGAGCATCGTGGACACGAAGTTGTTGGGATGGCGGTAGAACAGGGCGATGGCGCGCTGTGCGGGGCCGTTCTTCTCGCGCTCCACCTCGGCCAACAGCCGGTTGCTCGAGACGAAGGCTATCTCCATGCCTGAGAAGAAGGCGGAGAAGACCATGGAGATAAGGAGTCCTATAATCAATGTTCCCATAGGGTGGATAGTGTCTGATGGTTAGTCAATGGGTTGGAAGGGGGGTTCTTCGTCGGGCTCGCCCATCATGTCGTCGGCAAGGAAGGAGCCCTTGGAGTTGGTCACCACGTAGTGCTCCATCTTCTCGTCGCTCTCGAAATAGGTGCCCTCGATGGTGCGCTCGGGGGTCTCGACCTTGGAATAGACGGTAGAGTAGAACTTATGCTTCATACCGTCCCAGTAGAGTTCCTCGCTGTGGTAGATGAGCTCGCGGTTGGCCTTGCGTATCTGCACGCGGCCACGCAACTTCCACAGCCGCTGCTGGTCGAAGTACCACGCGGTGTCGGCCTGGATGAAGGCCTGCAGGTGGAAGTCCTCGTCGAACTGTTCGAAGAAGATGCCCTTCATGAACTCCCAGCGCGAGGGCTGGCGCACGGTGTTCACATCCCAGCGCTCGGTGACGATGCGGTACTTGATGACGCCCGAGTCGGAAATAAGCGTACTGACACCATACGACGTCATCACCGACACAGAATCCTGCGGATGGATGGCGGCGGCGGTATGCTCCTTCGCCTCGTTGCACGAGACGAGGATGATCAACTGCAGCAGTACGGTTATCTTTGCGAGTGTTCTCATTAGTCTATCTTCCACTTCGAGAACCAACGCTCGTTGAACGTCAGACCAATATTGATGCGGAACGTGTTTTCGGTAATCATATCCTTGGCAGAGGTGTGCACCCACTGGGCACTGATATTCAACTGGGAACGGTTGTTGTAGGCGTTCTGAAGGGGAATGCCGAAACCGGCACTGAGGCTCAGCTCCTTGGGACCGTCGTTGCCCCTTATTTTATAATAAGGTGTGGCGTAGCCGGCTCCCATGCGGTAGTGAACACGCTTGAGGAAATTGCGGCTCATGGCACCCGGCACGTAGTCGACACCCAGGTTGACTTTATAACTGTCCTTCAACATACCCTTCTGACCGCTGTAGGTGTTGTCGGCCTTAGAGGGAAAGACCACACTACCCCACTTCTGCATAGAGAAGTCGGCTCCCACGAAGAGCTGCTGGTTGTGGTTCCAACCGAGTCCCACGCCCAGTGTCATCGGCAGTTCCAGACCGTCGTAGGCATACAGCGAGTCGGAATAGCTCACCGACGTGGAGGGGTCGTAGTTGACGGTGATACACATCGGGTCGGCACCCAACTTATGCCCCAAGCCGAAGGTGGCGCCAAGGGTCAGCTCGTCGGTCTTGCTCAAAGGCTGCTGCCACTGAACACCGAAGTCGAGCTTATAGGAACTCACACTCGCATTGTAGGTCTTCGTCAGCGTGTTTACCTGACTCTCGCTGCCGGCAGAGACAATGCTGCGCTTCAGGTCACCCCACAGGTAGGCAAGATTGAAACCTACAGAGAGGGGCTTCACAGGGCGCCAGCCGGCACCTACAAAGAACTGATGAAGACCGCCGGAGCCTGAGTAGGTGTCGGTCATCGTGCTCGTCGTACCGGGCAAGGTGCGAGAGGTACTGTAAGAATAGCCTACGTTGGAGAACGGAAGGATACCGAAACTCACACCCAGGTCCTTGCGCATGCGGAAAAGACCAACGGCATACTCAAAGTCGGCATTGTTGGCGTTCAACTGATGACCGCCTTCCTTGAAATGAGTGATCTGACCCGACAAACCAACGTCGAACATCATCGTCAGAGAGTCAACGGCTGAGTAGGACGCGGGGTTCAAGGTGTTCACGGCATTGCCCTTGCGAAGTCCCAAGCCAACACCGTTCATACCACGATTGAAACCCTGAGACTGATCAGACAGAACACCCAGACCATACTGGCTATATGGGGAATTGGTACCACTCTGACCACTTAACGACAACGATATCAGACCGGTCAGAGCACATAGAAATAATCTCTTTTTCATGCTTCAATAATTATTCAGCGTGCAAAATTATTAAAAAAAATCGAACTAAATGCACCGAAAGTGAAAAATATAGCGTAATTTTGCATCGTGAAACAATTAGAAAACTTTTTTAGGACTCTCAGCCTGACTTTTTTAGGCGTATTCGTCATCACAGCAGTACCGGCTGCAGCACAGCAAGAACCCGACCCGATGGACAATATCGAGATCGGACTCATTACCTGTTCGCCTCACGACGAGGTGTACAGCCTATACGGACACTCAGCCATACACTACAGGGACAAAGCCAGCCAACTCGACATCGTGTTCAGCTACGGGGTGTTCAACTACAACAAACCGTTTTTCATCGGACGATTCATGTTCGGACTCACAGACTACGAGCTGGGCGTCTACAGCTTCCCGCTCTTCTGCAAGGAATACGAGAGATGGGGGGCTCAGGTGGCAGAACAGGTGCTCAACCTCACTCCCAACGAGAAACGACGCATCACAGAGGCACTCTTCGAAAACGCAAAGCCCAACAACCGCACCTATCGCTATAACTTCTTCTACGACAACTGCTCCACACGTCCACGCGACATCATAGAACGACACCTGGACGGAAAAATAGAATATAAAGAACTCACTACGGAAAGGGAGAAAACATACCGGCAACTGCTCCACGAGAAAACTGCCAACCACTGCTGGACAGCATTCGGAAGCGACCTGCTGCTGGGATTCAAGGCTGACATGAAGGCCGACATCAGACAACAGCAGTTCCTGCCAGAGAACCTGCAACTCGACTTCATGACTGCCAACATCGTGCACGACGGACAACAGAGACCGCTGGTCAAGGAATATATCGTATGGAGACCACTGGGACAACAAGCGGAAAACAACGACAACCCCCTCAGACCGATCTACGTCTTCACACTGCTGCTCATCGTATCAATAGCCATCTTCATCTACGAAGAGAAACGAAAGACGTGCCTCAGATGGTTCGACGCCACACTCATGACAATCACAGGACTGGCGGGCGTCATCCTCTTCGTGATGATCTTCTCGCAGCATCCTGCCACAAGCACCAACCTGCAGATACTGATACTCAACCCGCTGGCGCTCGGAGCACTGCCTAACGTCATCAGAGGACGCTCCACACGGTGGTTCCGACTGAGCTTCGTATGCATCATCGCCTTCTTCGCGGGATGGTTCCTCCAGGACTACGCAGAGGGAATGGAAATACTGGCATTATGTTTGCTGCTAAGATACTGGAGACATCGACATGAGAAATAGATACCTCTATATCACACTGCTCGCCATACTCGGATTCAACTGCGAGACAACGGCACAGGGGGCACAGACGAAAAGTGCTCCCCGACTGGTCGTCAATATCACCATCGACCAACTGAGAAGCGACTACCTGGAGGCATTCGCACCACTCTACTCGGAAAGGGGATTCAAACGACTACTTGACAACGGATGCGTATTCAACAGTGCGGCCTACCCCTTCGCACCGGTTGACAGAGCATCGGCCATAGCATCACTGACAACAGGAGTTACACCTTATTATAATAATATAATAGGGGAACAATGGCTCAACAGACAGACACTACGACCGACAGGATGTGTCGACGATACAAAATGGAGAGGACTGATGACCACCGACACATCATCGCCAGAGGGTATCTCGACATCAACACTGGGCGACGAACTGAAGATGATCACCAACGGAAAGGCAATGGTATATGCCATAGCACCATTCCGAGACGCTGCAGTACTGGCAGCAGGACACGCTGCCGACGGAGCACTATGGATAGACGACAAGACGGGTAACTGGTGCTCTACAACATACTACTTCAAGACATTGCCGGCATGGGCAACGGCATTCAACAGCCTGCAAGGACCGGCCAACATCATCGACAACGTCACATGGGAACCGTTCAACTCATTCGTCGGACAACTGAACTACTTCATGAAGGGCAACGACGACACATCGTTCAAACATAAGTTCAGCGACGTCAGAAAATACCAGCAATACAAAACAAGCGCACTCGTCAACACGGACATCACAAGCCTGGCTCAACAGTGCATAGCAACAACAGGAATGGGACTCGACAAGGTCACTGACATGTTGTCGCTGACCTACTACGCAGGACAATACGACCACAGACCACTGACAGAATGTCAGACAGAACTGGAGGATACATACGTCAGACTGGACCACGAACTGGAACGACTCGTAGACTACCTGGAAAACAAACTGGGAAAAGAACAGGTGCTCATAGTACTCACCAGCACAGGATACTGCGACCCGGAGAATACCGACTACGCAAAATACAGAATACCATCGGGCGTCTTCCAGATGGAACGTACGGCCAACCTGCTCAATATGTACCTCGGAGCATTCTGGGGACAGGGCATCTACGTGGAGGCTACATTCAGAAACCAGATTTTCCTCAACCATAAACTGCTGGAAAACAAAAAGATAAGCATCACAGAGGCAACTGCAAGGGCACAGGAGATACTCACCATGATGGCGGGGGTAAGAAATGTGTACACTGCACTGCAACTTATCACCAGTCAGAACCCGCAACTGGAAAAAATACGCAACGGATTCAACCCGGAACACTGCGGAGACATACTCATAGAGGTGGCACCAGGATGGGAAATACAGGATGTCAACGCCAGCAAACAGGCACCTAACAGAACGGCATTCACACAGTTCCCTATCATATTCTATGGCTGTGGCGTACAGACAGAAACCATCAAAACACAGGTCACTACCGACCGTATAGCGCCAACAATAGCACGAGCCATACGCATCAGAGCACCCAATGCTTGCGCCGCAGAACCATTATTTTAGACTTTTTTGCGGTTTTTCTGCAAAAAATCACTAACTTTGCACCCCAAATAGTAAATAAATCGAAATCTCGAATTATCGAAACATCGAAACATCGAAACATCGAAAAAATAAAATATACAAGATGAATCTTAACAAATTACTCAAGTCATTGTTCGGTGACAAGTCATCACGCGACATGAAACTCATACAGCCGTTCGTGGAACAGATAAAGAAGGTGTCGCCGAAAGTAGAAGGACTCGACAATGACGCACTACGCGCTCGTACACAGGAGATAAGGAAATATGTACAGGCGGCTGCCAATAAGCAGAAGGAAGAGATAGAGAAACTCAAAGCAACCATCGAACAGACACCGCTCGATGAGCGTGCAGACATCTTCGCACAAATAGACAAACTGGAAAAAGAGGCGCTCGAGGAATACGAAAAGGCACTCAACGAGGTGATGCCTGAGGTCTATGCCATCGTCAAAGAGACTGCTCGCCGCTTTGCAACGAATGAAGACACTGTGGTGACGGCCAACGACTTTGATCGTGAACTGGCTGGTGACCCACGAAAGGACTTCATCACCATAGAGGGTGACAAGGCATACTACCACAACCACTGGACAGCAGGAGGAAACGACCTGAAATGGGAAATGGTACACTATGACGTGCAGCTCTTCGGCGGCGTCGTACTACATCAGGGAAAAATCGCAGAGATGGCTACCGGTGAGGGTAAGACACTCGTCGCCACCCTACCCGTCTTCCTCAATGCCCTCACAGGCAACGGCGTACACGTGGTTACCGTCAACGACTATCTGGCTAAGCGTGACTCGGAATGGATGGGACCACTCTATATGTTCCACGGACTTTCTGTCGACTGCATCGATAAGCATCAGCCTAACTCGGAAGCACGCAGAAAGGCGTACCGCGCAGATATCACATTCGGAACTAATAACGAGTTCGGTTTCGACTACCTGAGAGATAATATGGCGATATCGCCAAAAGACCTCGTACAAAGGGCGCACAACTACGCCATCGTCGACGAGGTGGACTCAGTGCTCATCGACGATGCTCGTACACCACTTATCATCAGTGGTCCAGTGCCTAAGGGTGAGGTACAGATGTTCGAGGAATACCAACCACTGGTAGAGAAACTCGTAGGCGTACAGCGACAACTGGCTACACAGTATCTGGCTGACGCTAAACAGAAAATCACACAGGGTACGGAAAACCATAACCAGGAAATGGTGGAAGAGGGATTCCTCTCACTCTATCGCTCACATAAGTCGCTCCCGAAAAACAAACCGCTCATCAAGTACCTCTCGGAAGAGGGCATCAAGGCGGGCATGCTGAAGACGGAGGAAAAATACATGGAGAACAACAACCGACGCATGCCGGAGGCTGTGGAACCTCTGTACTTCGTGGTCGACGAGAAACTCAACTCATGCGACCTCACTGATAAGGGTACGGCGTGGTTGGCCAACGAGGTGAAGGATGCCAACCTCTTCGTGCTGCCCGACATCGCAGCACAACTGTCGGAACTGGAAACAGAACAGGGACTCACCGACGAGGAGCGTGTGGCCAAGAAAGACGAACTGATGAGCCACTACGCTATACAGAGTGAGCGCGTACACACACTGCAACAACTGCTCAAGGCGTACACCATGTTCAACAAGGACGATGAATACGTGGTCATCGACGGAGAGGTGAAAATCGTAGACGAACAGACCGGACGTATCATGGAGGGTCGCCGCTGGAGCGACGGACTGCATCAGGCGGTAGAAGCAAAGGAACACGTCAAAGTGGAAGCGGCTACACAGACATTCGCCACCATCACGCTGCAGAACTACTTCCGTATGTACCACAAACTCGCAGGTATGACGGGTACAGCATCAACAGAGGCTGGAGAGTTCTGGAGCATCTACAAACTCGACGTGGTGGAGATTCCTACCAATAAACCGGTCATACGCAATGATATGCAGGACCGTGTCTATAAGACAGCACGAGAGAAATACAAAGCTGTCATAGAAGAGGTGGTGAAGATGCGCAAGCAGGGAAGACCTACACTGATAGGTACTACATCGGTGGAGATATCGGAACTGCTGTCACGTATGCTCGATATGTACGTGGATCCAGAGACTGGCAAGCGAGAGGGCATACCGCATCAGGTGCTGAACGCTAAGCTACACCAGAAGGAGGCCGATATCGTGGCTCTGGCAGGACAGTCGACAAACGGACTGGGAGCAGTGACCATCGCCACCAACATGGCGGGTCGTGGTACCGATATCAAGCTCTCACCAGAGGTAAAGGCCGCAGGAGGTCTTGCCATCATCGGAACAGAAAGACACGAAAGCCGACGAGTAGACCGACAGTTGCGTGGACGTGCCGGACGTCAGGGAGACCCAGGATCATCGGTATTCTTCGTCAGCCTCGAAGATAAACTGATGCGTCTCTTCGGTAGCGAACGTATCGCATCAATCATGGACCGACTGGGATTCAAAGAGGGTGACCTCATAGAAAGCTCGCTGATCACAAAACAAATAGAGAAGGCTCAGAAAAAGGTGGAGGAAAACCACTTCGGAGTACGTAAGAGACTGCTCGAATATGACGACGTCATGAACAAACAACGTACCGTTATCTACGAGCGCCGACGTCACGCACTCATGGGAGAACGCATCGGAATGGATATCGCTAACACCATCTGGGACCGCATCGTCAATATCATAGAACGCAACGACTATCAAGGATGCAAGGAGGAGTTCATCAGACTCTTCGCAATGGAGGTACCCTTCACAGAACAACAGTTCCTCTCGGGCAAGCACGATGATCTGGCAGAAGAGGCCTTCCAACAGGCTCTTACCAACTTCAACCGCCGTACGGAGCGCATCTGCGAGGTGGCAATGCCTGTCATCAAGCGCGTCTATGAGGAACAGGGTCATATGTACGAGCGTATCATGGTGCCTATCACCGACGGACGCCGCACCTACAACATCGGCTGTAACCTCAAGGAGGCCTACGAGACAGAGTGCAAATCGGTGGTCAAGGAGTTCGAGAAGCAGATACTGCTCCATATCATCGACGACGCATGGAAAGAAAACCTCCGTGAACTCGATGAACTGAAACACTCAGTACAGAATGCCAGCTACGAACAGAAAGACCCGCTGCTCATCTTTAAACTGGAGAGCGCAAAGGTGTGGGACAACATGATCAACGAGATGAACAACCGCACTGTCAGCATCCTCACAAGAGCTGCCATACCGGAACTGCAAAACGACCAGGTAAGAGAAGCAGCACCGGAAGAGCATACCAACCGACAGCAGTATAGGGAAAACAAACAGGACGCTAACGAAGAACAGTTGGTGGATCAGGGACAGAAGGCGGCTGCACAGCAGGATACACGTGCACAGCAACCTCGCACACCGCTCATCAAGGATAAACTGCCCGGACGTAACGACCCCTGCCCTTGCGGAAGCGGAAAGAAGTTCAAAAACTGTCACGGAAAAGGCCTCGCCTAAAAACTAGTAAAACTAGTATAACTAGTAAAACTAGTACCACTAGCAAAAAACTAGAAAAAACAATCCATTATGATTACCATCACCCAGTTAAAAAAACAGTTTGGGGAAACAATAGCCTGCGACATCCCATCGTTCACAGTGAACGATGGGGATGTCCTCGGCTTGGTGGGCAACAACGGAGCTGGAAAGACAACGCTCTTCAGAATGATACTCGACCTGCTGAAACCGGATAACGGGCAAATCATACTACACGGAGACATAGACCCCGCCAAATCAGAAGAATGGAAACAGTTTACAGGGGCATACATCGACGAGGGATTCCTCATCGACTACCTTACACCGGAAGAGTATTTCTCGTTCTTAGGAAAGATCAGCGGACTGTCACAACAGGAAATCAACTCACGACTGAAACAGTACGAACACTTCGCGGGAGGAGAACTCTTAGATCAGAAGAAACTCATACGTAACCTCTCAGCCGGGAACAAACAGAAAGTAGGAATCATATCGGCACTCATACGACAACCGCAACTGGTCATACTCGATGAGCCATTCAACTTCCTTGACCCCACCAGCCAGAGCATACTCAAACACCTCATCACTGACTATGCACAGATGACAGGAGCTACTGTACTCGTCAGCAGCCATAACCTGCAGCATACAGTGGATATATCAACACGCATCGCACTACTGGAAAAGGGGGTCATCATTCGAGACTTCAAACGGGAAGACAAGAATGCAACGCAGGAACTGAATGACTATTTTGAACAACAGACATAGGCAATAAAGCAGTTTTTTTCAAAAAAAACATAAAAAGATTTTCATATCTCGTTGAAAAACAGTATCTTTGCAGTCCGAAATCAGAACATAACAAAAAATTAAGGAGAAAGCAACAATGACTAAAGCAGAAATAGTCACTAATATCGCGCAACAGACTGGCCTCGGAAAAAGAGAAGTGGCAATAGCAGTAGAGGCTTTCATGGAGGAGATTAGAAACAGTCTGGCTGACCAGAAAGAAAATGTATATCTGAGAGGATTTGGAAGCTTCATCGTCAAGCACCGTGCACAAAAGACTGCACGCAACATCTCAAAGAATACAACATTGGTTATCGAAGCACATGACCTGCCAGCATTCAAACCAGCAAAGAGTTTCATAGAACGCATGGATCAGCAATAAAACGATAACAGCAAAGAGAACTACAAATAAATCACATAAATAATAATATTTTAGAAAACTATGCCAAACGGAAAGAAAAAGAAGGGCCACAAGATGGCTACTCACAAGCGTAAGAAGAGACTGCGCAAGAATCGTCATAAGAGCAAGTAAGCTCTGGTGTCGGACAAAAGAATGAAAGGAGTGTACCTGGGCATCACTACATGCCGGGTACACCCTTTTGGTTATTAACTACAAATAAAAACATACAACATGACAAGCGAAGTAATCATTGACGTACAGCCAAAAGAGATTTCCATAGCACTACTGGAAGACAAAAGCTTGGTGGAATATCAGAATGAACCGCGAGAAGTGTCATTCGCCGTTGGCAACGTCTATCTGGCAAAGGTCAAAAAACTAATGCCGGGACTTAACGCTTGCTTCGTGGATGTAGGATCAGAGAAAGACGCATTCCTGCACTACCTTGACTTAGGACTACAATTCAGCTCTTACGAGAAATATCTCAAACAGGTAAACAGCGACCGGAAGAAACTTTATCCCATACAAAAGGCTACTCACCTACCCGACCTGCCAAAAGAGGGCAGCATACAAAACGTACTCTCGGTAGGACAGGAGATCATGGTGCAAATCGTAAAAGAGCCTATCAACACTAAAGGACCAAGACTGACATGCGAACTCAGTTTCGCAGGACGATATATGGTACTTATACCATTCGGAGATAAGGTTTCTGTCTCAAGCAAAATAAAAAAGGGAGAGGAGCGCAGCCGACTTAAACAACTGGTTCAAAGCATGAAACCGAAAAACTTCGGGGTCATAGTAAGAACAGTAGCAGAAGGGAAAAAGGCGGCAGAACTGGATACAGAACTCAAGACACTACTCAGAAAATGGGAAGAGGCTATCACAAAGGTACAGACATCAACATCAAGCCCGTTGATGGTCTTCGAAGAACAGTCGAGAGCAGTAGCATTACTCAGAGACCTCTTCAACCCAACCTATGACGGTATACACGTGAACGACCCGGAGATCTACAACCAGATTCACAACTACGTCACTATGATAGCGCCGGAAAAGGCGGACATCGTCAAACTATACAAGGGAAACGTTCCTATCTTCGACAACTTCAACGTCACAAAACAACTGAAATCGGGATTTGGACGTACCGTCAACTACAAAAGAGGGGCCTACCTCATCATCGAACATACAGAAGCGATGCACGTGGTAGACGTCAACAGTGGCACACGCATCAAGAAAGAAAACGGACAAGAGGCTAACGCACTGGAGACTAACCTCGGAGCCGCCGACGAACTGGCACGACAACTGCGACTAAGAGATATGGGCGGCATCATCGTCGTTGACTTCATAGATATGGCATTGGCAGAAGACCGACAACTACTCTATGAGCGCATGTGCGAGAACATGAAGAAAGACCGCGCACGACATAACATACTGCCTCTCAGTAAGTTCGGACTCATGCAGATTACTCGACAAAGGGTAAGGCCGGCGATGGACGTAGCAGTAGAAGAAGACTGCCCCACTTGTCACGGAACAGGCAAAATCAAAGCAAGCATACTGTTTACTGATCAGTTGGAAAGCAAAATAGACCGCCTCGTCAATCAGATTGGCATCAAACGATTCAACCTACACGTACATCCCTATGTCGCTGCCTATATCAATCAGGGCGTCTTTTCATTGAAACGCAAATGGCAGATGAAATACGGACTGGGCGTACGCATTATACCCAATCAGAAACTGGCATTCCTACAGTATGAGTTCTATGACCAGAAAAAACAGTTCATAGACATGCAGGAGGAACACGAAGTAAACAAGTAAGACAAACAAGGGGTTTGCACACATCAAGTGGCAAACCCCTTATTGTTTATCTTTGTTTTTCAGGATTATCGCTTAGTCAAACAAAACAGCATCCTTCAACAACGGCTGTCTCAAATCCTTCTCACTGGTCAGTACCTCAGAAGGATCGATGGGCCACTGGATCGCCAGTTCGGGATCGTTCCATCGGATACCGGCTTCTGACTGCGGAGCATACACATTGTCTACCTTATAGGTGAAGACGGCCTCATCACTCAACACCAGGAATCCATGAGCAAAACCACGGGGAATAAAGAACTGAAGCTTGTTTTCCTCGCTCAACTCTACCATCACATGATGACCAAAGGTAGGAGAACTCTTCCTGATATCAACAGCCACATCAAGCACACGACCCTTGATGACACGCACTAACTTAGCCTGAGACAGATCGCCCTTCTGATAGTGAAGACCACGCAACACACCATAGGAAGACTTCGACTCGTTGTCCTGAATGAAGTTCACACGACCGACATGCTCCTCAAATTCCTGTTGCTTGAAGGCTTCAAAGAAATAGCCACGGGCATCATTAAACACGCGAGGCTCAATAACATACACTCCTTTTATTTCTGTTTCCCTGTAATCCATAATGAGACTGTATTCTTTTATTTGACTGCAAAGATACAAATAATAATCAAGACAAAACAATGATTTCTCTTTTTTTTGTTTGTTCATTTCAGAAAAAAATTGTAATTTTGCACACATGATTGAGTTAGACAGACATATAGAGATTCTATTGCTGAGCAACGACTGCGTGATAGTGCCCGACTTCGGAGGGTTTATGGCACATCATGTAGATGCTCGCTACGACGAGGCAGACGGGTCTTTCCTGCCTCCACTCCGTACGCTTGGGTTCAATCCACAGTTGAAGATGAACGACTCGCTGTTGGCTCAATCCTACATAGAAGCCTACGACATCAGTTATCCGGAATCCATCAGACGCATCGAAGACGAAGTGGCTGAACTGAAGCAGCATCTGGAAACCAACGGCAGTTTCGAACTCAACGACCTGGGTACGTTGAGAATGAATGCCGAAGGAAAAATGGAGTTTGAACCTTGCGAAGCAGGCATACTCACTCCAGAACTCTACGGACTTAGTTCCTTTGAGATGAAACAACTCCAGACACAGCAAGCTGTGGAAGAGGAAGAGGTGGCTACAGAGATTCCTATGACGAATGTCGAGAAAGATGAGACATTAGTGAAGGAGTCGGACATCACCATCAAGATGTCGTGGATACGTAATATCGTAGCAGTGGCAGCTGCTATATTGGCTTTCTTCATGATTGGCACACCAATATCCAACAGCAATATTCAGCAGAGTTCTTTTATTCACATCAAAGCATCTCAACCGCAGCCTACTGCCCCTACTCACGAGGCAGCACCTACACAGGCAGAGAACAGTGAGACTGATGAGAATGCAACGGAGACCAGCGAAGCATCAGAGCAGGTGGAGCCACAAAAGACTTACTCCTACACCTTAGTGCTGGCCAGTCAGGTATCCAAGAAGAATGCCAATAACTTCATAGCCACTCTACAGAAGGCGGGCTTCAACGATGCACGTATTCTTGAAACAACGATGACACGTGTAGTCTATGGCACCTATGCCACAGAGAACGAGGTATACAATGCCCAACAGCAACTGCGAGCCAAGAGTCGCCATTTCAAAGAGGCATGGGTCATGAAGATTGAGAACCAGTAATGTTCAATGTTCAATGCTCAATGTTCAATGTAAATGAAGCGTGTACGCTGCCCTAAGTGCGATAACTACATCATCTTTGATGAAACAAAATATGCGGCTGGTCAGTCGCTCGTCTTCCAATGCTCACAATGTGGCAAACAGTTTGGCATACGCATGGGTGTCTCCAAACTACGTGACACACAGAAGGAAGAGACCCAGTCACTCAACAATGCGCCACTCTCAGATCTTAACTCGGAATACGGTTCTATCGTAGTCATTGAGAACGTGTTTCACTACAAACAGGTGTTACCCCTACAGATGGGCGATAATATCATAGGTCGCTATCAAAAAGGCAACCCTATCAATACTCCCATCGAGACTGTTGACCCCAGCGTAGACCTCAATCACTGTACACTCAACGTCAGTCGTGACAAACGAGGCGAACTGAAGTATATCCTTCGTGACAACAACAGCAACACCGGTACTTTTGTGGACAATGTAGAAATACCACCACGTGAACGACGGGTCATAGAGGATGGTACCCTCTTCACCATCGGTGCTACCAGCATCATTCTCAAGGCTGCGGGAAGCGAAGACGAGTAGCCATCATCTCAGCTTGTTTACGAGCGGGCTTTCCTGTTTCTGTGAAGGGAAGTCTCTCAACATGATAATAGTATTTCGGCTGCCAATACTTAGGCAGATGTGCTGAGCAGAGCCTTTTTATCTCTTCGAGGGCAGTACATTCCGTAAGAAGAACCACCACCTCACCGTATTTCTCATCGCTACACTTGGTAATCATCAAAGCTTGACTGCTATGCTGGTGCAAGAGGCGTTCCACCTCTTCTATCTGTATCTTTACACCACCGGAACATATCACGTTGTCCACACGTCCGAGGATGCGGAAGCGACCATCCCTGATCTCAGCGATGTCGTTAGTCTTCAGGGGTTGCGCACTGACCTTAGGCGCATCCACCACCAGACAACCATCATCCGCCAACGCCACTGTGACACCTTCCAACGGCCTATACCAACTATCGGCATCAGGACCGTTCACCCTTCGCATAGCGATATGCGAAAGGGTCTCCGTCATCCCATAGGTACTCCATACAGCATGTGGAAAGGTCTTCAGCGATGCCTCCAACTGTGAATCAATAGCACCACCACCGATAATCAGATGGCGGATGGCCTTCAGGCGTTCACACTCTTCTGGAACCTGTAGGCTACTATAGACCTGCATAGGAACCATCGCCGCAAAGTCTATGTGTTCGTTCATATCAGCCAGAGGATGACTGCTGGGAGCGACCGTCAACAGACGGAGGCCACACGTAAGTGCCCTCACCACCATCATCTTACCGGCGATATAGTCGAGCGACATGCAGAGCAAAGCACTATCGCCCTCGTGGAGTCCCAAGAACCTACACGTAGTACATGCCGAAGCCTCCATGCGTCGTTTCTCGACCCACATCGGTTTCGGCTCTCCCGTCGACCCACTGGTATGTACCAGCACTTTATCTGACGGATTGTTCCACTCCTCTATAAACGCTTTAATGCTCAACTATGAACTATGAACTAAGAACTATGAACTACAAACAGTTTTTCCCCCCGAATCTCCAGTGGCAACGGGATATTATCTGTAAAGAGTTGTCCTGTACCCAATCCCTGGGGCATCGTGATATGATCACCATACACCTCACAACAGAACTGAGCGATAGCATTCAGCCCGACATTACTCTCCAGCGCCGAGGTCATCCACGAACCGACACCTTCCTCCTTAGCGATGCCTATCCACTCCCTGCAACCCGCCATTCCTCCATGCAACGATGGTTTCAGGATGATATACGCAGGTTTGATGATTCGCAGCATCTGTCGCTTCTGGTCGGGATCATTCACGCCTATCAGTTCCTCATCAAGGGCAATAGGCAGTGGGGCATCCCTGCATAGTTCAGCCATATTAGCCCATTCTCTTGCCTTGATGGGCTGTTCGATGCTGTGGATGGCATATTGTGACAGCAGTTCCAACTTATACAATGCCTCCTCATAAGAAAAGGCGCCATTAGCATCCAGTCGGAGTTCAATCTCCCTATGTGAGAAACGGCTGCGGATACGCTTCAACAACTCTATCTCCTGTTCGAAGTCGATAGCTCCGATTTTCAGTTTGATACAATGGAAGCCTTGTTCCAACTTCTGTTCCATCCGTTGCAACATCTCCTCATAGTTACCCATCCACACCAGTCCGTTGATGGGAATACCCACCTCCCCACGACCGAAAGCGTTATCGAAGGCATGCATCGACGTTTCCAGTCCGAAGAGCATCGACGGATAGTCGCGCATCGCTTCATAAGGAATCTCGCCCGTCTGTTCCACCTGGTCACAGAACTGTCTCAACACTTTATAATATATCTCTGGAGGCATTGCGTCACAACTCAGATCCGGCAGTGGTGCACACTCTCCTATTCCCACCCGCTCATCGTCGGTTGTCGTCACAAACCACGACCGTCGTTCGGTATACACCCCTCTTGACGTTCTGGCAGGCTGTTTGAAATGGAACACACGCTCCTCTATCTCAATCTTCATCCTGTATTTATTGTTACTCTGTCCTAAAGAATATGTTCCTTTGTTACTCTGTCTAAGAAAAAGGATTACGGGAGATTGGGATACTGATCGAAGTTGGGCTTACGCTTCTCCAGAAAAGCCTTGCCTCCCTCCTGTGCCTCATCGAGGAAGTAATAGAGCATTGTGGCATCACCTGCCAACTGCTGTATACCTGCCTGTCCATCGAGTTCGGCATTCAGTCCTGCCTTGATCATACGAAGTGCTAAAGGCGAGCGTTCCATCATGGTTTCCGCCCACGCCACGCACTCATCCTCTAACCTGTCGATAGGCACCACCTTGTTGACCATTCCCATGCGTTCTGCTTCCTCAGCGGTATATTGTCGGCAGAGGAACCATATCTCACGAGCCTTCTTCTGTCCTACGATACGTGCCAGATAGCTGGAACCGAAACCGGCATCAAAGGAGCCCACCTTAGGTCCCGTCTGTCCAAAGACCGCGTTCTCTGAGGCGATGGTAAGGTCGCATACCAGATGGAGCACATGTCCTCCCCCGATAGCATAACCGTTGACCATAGCGATGACAGGCTTAGGCAGTCGGCGTATCTGCATCTGCACGTCGAGCACACTCAGACGGGGCACCCCCTCGTCGTCAACATATCCGCCACGTCCCTTCACGTGCATGTCGCCTCCCGAGCAGAAGGCATGTTTCACATCCTCCAAGCGTTTCCCTTCAGGAACCTCCGACATCGCCCCCGTCAACAGTACCACACGTATGCGCTGCAACTCCCTGCACTCGGCAAAAGCCTGACTCAGCTCCAGTGTGGTCTTCGGTGTGAAGGCATTACGGTAGCGTGCGCGGTTGATGGTAATCTTTGCGATACCATTATACTCTTCGAAGAGAATCTCCTCGAACTTTCTGATCTCTTTCCATTCTCTTGTTTTCATAGTCGATAGTTATTTCCCTATTGCCTGTTGATACTCCACCAACTTGTTATGATAGGCGGCCAAGGCATCGGTTCGTTTATCCATTGCCTGCTGGTAGAGCAGTTGAGCCTCCAACAACTCACTCATGCGTGAGGTGCCGGCATGATACATATTTCTATTTACACGTAGATTCTCATCAGCCTGTTCGATACCACGTTGGGCTATCGTCAGCTGTTGACGCGCCTCCTGTACATCATTCCAGGCTTTCTGCATGCGAATCCTCAGGCGTTGGGCATTGTCATTCAATAGTTCCACCGCCTTCTGGTGTTCCAACTTCTTCTGTTTCATTGCATGCGATCCTCCCCACCAGTCGCTGATGGGAATGCTTAGTGTAGCGTATATCATGCCTACGTTCCTGTTTACATCCATCAGGTTATGATGCGTGAGAGAAGCACCCACGGCCAACGAGGGCAGGTTGTTGCCGAGACTCATCTTCTGTTGTAGTTTAGTGGCTTCTACCTGTTTATTGACGAGTTGGTACTCAGGTAGCAATTCCACCTGACCGCCATACACGAGGTTGTCATCTATCTGTTCCATTGTCGGGATGGCAACAGCGAAAGTGTTGGTCTTCAATCCACAATACTGCGCCACCTGCATCTTCAACACACTGACGGCATGCTGCAATTTCAACCGCTGACTCTCGATATCATTCTCTCGGAGCTGTACTTGTAGCAGATCATTACGCATTGCGACTCCTGCACGCACCGCCACATCCACATCCTTATGGATATCACGGAGAAGGGCATCCACAGCATCAAGGGTTTTTATCTTTTCCTCAAGAGTCACCAGCTGCCAATAATACTGTTCGGTTTTCTTGTCAATAGTGTTTTCAGCCATTTTCAACTTCAACTTACTGACATCTTCCCCTACCTTCGCCAGTTTGTTGCCATTGATAATCTTTCCTCCGGCAAAGATGGGTTGTACAGCGTTGACATTCGCCAAGCGACCACTTTTCATCATCGACAAGGTGATTGGATTAGGGATAACGCTAAGCAACTCAGGGGCCAAAAAATTCAACGTCGGCATGATGCTTGCCGGCAGCATATCTGTCGTATTCTTCTCCATATACATCAGCCCTTTGTTAGCATTGAATGCCAATCCCATCGCACTGATATTGGGGAAGTATTTTGTGAAGGCCTCCAGTCGCTGCTGATGGGCTATCTCCACATCATGTCTGGCATTCAGAATTGCGACGTTATGTTGACGGGCTGAGTCCTTGAGCTGTTGCAAGGAATACTCGGGTTGGGCTATCAATGAACCACAACCGACGAGCCAAAGAGATATAAATAGAATATTCCTCATAACATTATTTCAAATTCACTTTCCAATAGATGACCGGCAACATCGTTACCACCATGATGAGCGAGCCGATACCTCCTGCAAAGATAGTGACGCCTACTGGCATCCAGAACGACGACTGAGCGATAATCATCGGCACCACACCGACAGCCGTTGTTGCCGTTGTCAGGAAGATAGGCACCATACGTCGTTTTCCGGCTTCATAGGCCGCCTGGCGTACTGCGTCATTATAGGCATCACGGTCAACAGTCCAGTCTCCATGTTCAGCCACATATTTTTTTATCAGGTCGATAGCATGTTCAAAGATTAATATCTCATTACGCATTATCATACCCATCAATGTGATGACACCCATGATAGAGGTTAGACCCAACGTGCGGTTCATCAATCCGAGGCCTATCAATGCGCCAGGTATCATCAGCGACAAGGCGACGATACATACGATGGTGATGCCAAACTTACGGAAGTTGAAGAGCAGGAAAAAGAATATAATGACAAGGGCAATCAACACACCAGCTATAATCTGGGGTATTGACTCAGAATTATACTCTATCTCACCACCCACCTCACAACGGATGCCTTGCGGTATCTCTATCTCGTTCTCCATAACATGGGCGATGCCACGTTCCACAGGAGCAGCATAGACACCACTCGCAAACTGTGCTGTCACGGTGATACAGCGTTCTCCACCGCGATGCAGGATACGACTCTCACTCCAACGAGGTTCCACGTTTGCCATCTGACGCAGAGGAACGGTGGTTGCCGTACCGTTCAAGCTACCTGAAAGCATCGAGACGGGAGAAGCGACCCCAATGTTCTCAATATCTGAGAAGGTCATTGTCGCAGTGTCCTTCAACACGACAGGCACTTCATAGTCACCTCGTCCTAAGCCACTCTCCCCGAAGCGTGTCTGTTCCCACACCTCTCCTACACGGATATCGTTAGTAGCAGCACTCAGGGCAAGGGCTGCTGTGGTACGCGAGATACCTAACTGTGCAGCAGCTACGGCATCCAACTCCACATTGACCAGAGGGAAGGGTTGCAGGTAGTCGGTATGTACCCACTCTAACTCAGGCATCTGCCGCATACGGGTCATCAGCCGCTCTGCCACCACATGGAGGGAGTCGAGGTCTTCACCATAGAAACGATACTCCAACTCAGGCACCTCCAGATAATCCAGTCGTTTGAAACGCACATAGGCCTCTGGGAAAGCCTCACTCCATTGGGGTTGATACTTAGCCAACAGACGCAACGTAGCATCATGAGAGGTAGTGTTCACAATAAACTGGGCATAGTTCTTGCCTGCCATCTGGGGCGCATAGCACACCATGAAGCGGGGCGACGAACAGCCTATGAAACTGGTTACGCACTTCACCTCCTTCTCCTGTTGCAACACCTTACGGAGGGAGTCGGCAATCACACGCGTATCACTGATGCCCTTCCCCTCAGGCATGAATATCTCGACGGCAAACTGGTCGCGGTCGGCATAGGGGAACTGACGAATCTTCAATTGAAATACGATGAGACTCGACAACAGGATGGCAGCCACGCCTCCGCCTATTGTCAACCTGGGGTGACGGAAGGTCATGTTCAGCACACGGTTATATACCGCCTGCACTGTGCGAGTGATGGCATTACCGCCACTACCCTTGATCTTCTCAGGTCTGATAATCAGTATTTCAAGGAACGGTATGACGGTGACAGCAAGGAAGAGCGAGACCACCAGATTGATAGTGATGGTCACGGGGAAGTCTTCCAGCGCATCGTGGAACGCCCCTTTCATCGTCATCAGAAGCGGATAGAAGATAATGCAGATGCAGAGTGTCGCCAACATCATCGGCATGAAATACTGTCGTGCAGAGGTGATGGCGGCATCTCTGGGAGCATAGCCTTTTCCAAGATACTCCAGATAGCCGTCAATGACCACTATGGAGTTGTCGACAACCATTCCCAGCACCACGATGAGGGCTGCCAAAGTGACGATGTTCAGTTCGATACCCATCATCCACATGACCCCCACCGAAATGAAGGTACTCAACGGAATGGTGATAGCAGCAACGATGGCTGACCTGAGCGGGAAGAGCACCATCATCACCAGTATGATGATTATCATCGAGATAAGCAAGTCGCGCAGGAAGTCGGTGACACTCTTACCTACCACCTTCGGCTGGTCGGCAATACGGGTGATGGTGACATCATCGGGCAACTCATTAAGACGGAAGTCATTCAACACTTTGTCGACCTCCTCACCATAGATGACGATATTATTCCCTGGTGTCATCTCCATCGAGAGTAACACACAGGGATGCCCATCTTGCTCTATATAACTCTCGTTATCATCATATTCCCTCACCACACGGGCAATATCCCTCACTCTCACCACCTTCCCCGATGCGGCATCGTTGAAGATAATCTGATTGGCAATCTCTTCCTCACTATTGTTCATCGGAGCGATATGGATAGGGGTCTGCTGCCGATGATTGTTGATGCTTCCACTCATGGTGGTAAGTCCCTGTGCCTGCAACTGAGTGAGCAACATCTGTTGACCGATACCATAAGCCTGCAGACGCTGACGGTCTACATATAGGCTAATCTGTTCCTTGCGGTCGCCATATACCCGGACATTAGCCACCGACGGTATCCGTCTCAGTCTATCCGACAGGCGGTCGGTATAGTTCTGTAACTCCCGGTAACTACGTTCCTTGCTTTCAATAGCGATGAGCAGCGCCGACGTGTTGCCGAAATCATCATTGGCAACAAGGGCAAGGACACCGCCGGGCAGACTCTGTTTGAAGAGTGCCAAACCATGTTTGATCTTACTCCACACCTCGTCTTTGTTGTTGACATCGTCATTCAGGCGCACCATCACGATACACATACCGTTCTGGGCTGTCGTCGTCGTCTTCTCACGGTTGACCTCACCATAGGTAAAGAGGTAGCGTTCTAATGGGCGAGCCACCTGTTCCTCCACTTCCTCTGTAGTAGCTCCTGGATAGACCGCTACCACCACGCCCTGTCTGATGGTAAAAGCAGGAAACTCATCCTTTGGCATGATATACATGCCGTAGATGCCCATCACGAACATGATGCCTACAATGAGCATCATGATATGATAGTTCTCAAGAGGCCATTGATACCAGCTTTTCTGTTTCATAGACTGTTCAATAAACGACGGTGGTTCCCTCACTTAATTTCTGATAGCCTTCAGTGACGACAGTTGTCCCTGCCGCAATGCCACTCGTCAGCGTGATACGGTTGCCCAGCGTCTCACCGACAGTCACAGCCGTGCGATGTGCAGTACGGTTTTCATCAACCGTCCATACGAAGAGGCTGCCATCAGCACGTCGTTGTACGGCAGTAACCGGAACATTGACCTGAGTTCCTTGTGCCGACATCTGCTGCTCAAAGGTCACGGCAGCGACCATTCCCGGCAACAACCGTTGCTGGTTGTTGTCCACTGTGATACGTACATCGTAGCTATGTGTCAGCGCATCAGCCTTCACTCCCTTTTCTATTTCCCCACCTTCAAAGGTAGCGTTGATGGCATTCACTTTGACCGTTGATAGTGTTTGGTTATTAAGAGCATTCATCTCTCCTTCCGGCACGGCGACCTTTACCTTCACCTTAGATACATCGAGGATGGTAACGATAGCCTCTGTGGGACGGGCTGTCTCCCCCACATTCTTCAGTTTCTCCCCGATGACGCCACTGACGGGGGCTGTCAGTCTGCAATCCGACAGGTTCTTTCGTGCCACGGCGAGTTGCGATGCAGCCTGTGCCACCTTGCTCTGTATCTCCACCCACTGCACCTCGGGCAGCGAACCGTTGTCATGCAACATACCGTATCGCTCTAGAGCATCATTGGCCTGCGTCATAGCTGCCTCGGCACCTGCCAACAAGTTACGTGCCTGGGTGTCATCAATCTCAGCTAAGAGTTGTCCACGACTGACGCGCTCACCCTCACCGACCAGTACCCGTTTGAGAGTGCCCAGATTAGTGAAACTGACTGCTGTGGCAGCTTCTTCCTCCACAATGCCCACATACTGCTGAGCACCATTGCATCGTTCGCCATCCACCACCTCTACCTTGACCTTCGTAGGTGGTTTTATCCTTTTCTTTTCAGGTTTCGAACAGCCTGCAACAAGAATAAGGCTCAAAAGAATAATGACAACTTTTCTCATATTGAAAAAAACATTTTGTTGCAAAAGTACGAAATAATTCATAATTCATAATTCATAATTCATAATTTTTTTCGTACCTTTGCAAAAAATAATGTAATAATAGATTTTAAGATGCTTCAGATTCGCTGTAAGAACAACAACATCACAAAGAGTTTTCCTGAAGGTACCTCTCTCTTGGATGTCTATCAGGAGTTCGCCGCTGAACTCAAGTTTCAATATCCCGTGGTGTCTGCCAAGGTGAACAACACCTCTCAGGGGCTGAAGTTTCGCCTCTTCCAGAACCGCGACGTGGAGTTTCTGGATGCCCGTGAGGGATCGGGGCATCGTGTCTATGTACGCTCTCTGTGTTTTGTACTCTACAAGGCCACTCAGGACCTCTTCACTGGTTCTAAGCTTTTCATAGAGCATACCATCTCACGAGGTTACTATTGTAACTTCAAAAAGAAAAACAACGAACCGTTGACTAATGACGACGTTAACGGCATCAGTCAGCGTATGCAGGAGATCATAGATCTCGACATGCCTTTCCGCCGCAATGAAGCGACAACGGAGGAGGCGATACGTGTCTTTGCCGAACGGGGGTTCTCAGATAAGGTAAAGCTGTTGGAGACCAGCGGGCAGATTTACAGCGACTATTATATGTTGGGCGATACGGCTGACTACTACTATGGTCCGCTAGTGCCCTCGGCAGGTTATCTCAAGGTGTGGGGACTGGAGCCATTCCACGATGGCATGCTACTCCGTGTACCCGATTGGAACGACCCTTCCAGACTGGCTGAGAAGGTCGACATGCCGAAGACGTTTGAGTTGTTCTCGGAGAAAACTCGCTGGGATATCATCATGCGCCTTTCGAATGCGGGTGATGTGAACAAGGCGGTGCTGAAAGGTCATGCCTCTGAACTCATCCAGGTGAGTGAGGCCCTTCAGGAGAAGAAGATTGTGCAGATAGCCGAGGAAATAGAGCAACGCTACCATCGAGAAGAGAACCCCGTGCGCATCGTACTCATCACCGGACCGTCATCCTCGGGAAAAACCACGTTCTGCAAACGACTCAGCGTCCAACTGCTGGCCTGTGGCCTACGTCCCTACTCTTTCTCTACCGACGATTACTTCGTGAACCGTGTGGACACGCCGAAGCTGCCTAACGGCGACTATGACTTTGACAACATAGAGACGGTGGACTATAGGTTGATGGAGGATCATCTGACGCGTCTGATGAAAGGCGAGCGTGTGGAGGTGCCAGAATATAACTTCGTCACTGGTAAGCGTGAATGGAACGGCAAGAAGCTGAAGCTGGCTAACGACAGCGTACTGATTATCGAGGGCATCCATGCCCTGAACCCTCTGCTTACCAAGGAAATTCCCGACACGGCGAAATTCAAGATTTACATCTCGGCATTGACCAGTATCTCACTTGACGACCACAACTGGATACCGGTGCGTGACAACCGTCTGTTGCGTCGTATCATCCGTGACTACAACAAGGGTGCTTACTCCGCGCAAGAAACGATCAGTCAGTGGAAGAACGTGTGCGATGCTGAAGACCAGTGGATCTTCCCGTATCAGGAGACCGCCGATGTGATGTTCAATTCGGCGCTTAACATCGAGTTTGCCGTACTTCGACCACATGCTGAGATTATCCTCTCGTCGGTGCCCAAAAACTGTCCGGAATATGCCGAGGCACACCGTCTGTTGAAGTTCATCCACTTCTTCATTCCCGTAAGCGACAAGGAGATACCTCCCACCTCGATTATGCGTGAGTTCGTAGGCGGCTCAAGTTTCAAATACTAATGCTATTCAGTAAGCACTTCCAACAACAGGGGGTGCTTACTTTCATTTTTCAGGAGCCAGTCGATGCCCTGTTGCATCTCGTCAATAGTACGAGCCTGCCGATAGTCCACCTGGTTCTGTCGACAGATGCCTTCAGCAGTCGTCTGGTGCTGAGCCGCTACCAGACGGTCGCGTGCAGGGCTCTGTTCCAATCCTTTCAATGTATCGAAGATGGCTCCTTTGCCGTTGTTCAAGAGTAGGATGCGCAAATTACCTTTCAGGTTCTGATTCCACAGGGCGTTCTGGTCATAGAAGAAACTGAGGTCGCCGATGACACAGACCACCCTCTCGTCGGTAACCACGGAAAAGCCGGCTGCTGTAGATAGTGAGCCCTCAATACCATTGACGCCACGGTTGCAATAGACGGGTCCCCGCGCATAACGGTTCGCCAGTCGAATCGCCGTACTGTTGGCGTAATGCACGTGAATGTTATGGTTATCGTCAAGTTTATGATTCAACCACCTCACCACGGCTTCCTCAGAGTATGGTAGTGTCTGAGCATCCACCTGTTGACGTACTTTTTCCAACAGCGCATCCCATTGTTGCACGAAAGGATGTGGGGTCTCTTCCAGATGGAAACGTATAAGGTCGGCCACCACCTCAGGGTCGCCCTGTATAATGCGTGTAAGATTCATGAAGGTGTCGGTCACCATGCCCTCAAGATTCACCACCCACGTCTCCTTCGCCTTTCTTAAGAAGTGTTTCAAGCGCTTACTCACAATACAGCCTCCAGCATATAACACGAAGTCGGGTACATAGCTATCATCCCCCTCTACCATCGTGACAGCTTCGTCCATCAGCGGATTCCAAGGCTGCCCTGCTATGAGCATAGGTCGCCTGGCCTGCATGAACATCCTACATACATGGCTCAGCGTGATATTCGACATCTCGGCAGGTGTCAGTTCTATCATCCGTTCATCAGGTAGTTGAGCCACGGTAAACTGGAACAGCGGTTCACTGATGGGTATGTTGATATGTACTGGAGCATGGCGTTCTATCAGGGCCTCGTTGACCAGACGGTTACAATACCATCGTTCCTCTTCATCACGTGGCTCAGGTAGTGTGACTGCCTTTCTCACGAAACGTCCAAGGGCATCGGGTTGTGGCAGAGTCTGTCCGTCCTGCTGGTCTATCCACTGAGGTGGACGGTCAGCCGAGATGACCACGAGCGGGCGATGCTGATAGTAGGCCTCGGCTACTGCGGGCGCCAGATTGAGCAGTGCCGTACCGCTAGTGACACACACCACGACAGGTGCTCCCAGTGCCTGAATCATTCCCAGTGCATAGAAGCCGGCACTCCGCTCATCGGTCACGGGATGACACTCTATCTCAGTACACTCGTTCAGGTTATGCACGATAGGCGCATTCCTGCTCCCTGGGCAGACCACCGCATGGTGCACACCATGCTTCACCAAGAGGGCTGTCAGGATATTCACATTCTCCTTATTACTATACACGTTGTCTGATTATTTGCTGTTTATAATGGTGAGACGAGAATCTCCTTCATCGTCTCCAACTTCGCCTCCGTCTCCTGCCACTCCTGTTCCTCCACGCTTTCCTTCAGCAGACCGCCGCCAGCATAGAGGTGATAGGCTTCTCGGGTCATCTCCATACAGCGCAGGGCGACATACAGATGGGTCTCACGTCTGATGTTCAGCGGCCCCATGAAACCACTATAATACCTTCGTGGCGTGGGCTCTTGATCGAGTATAAACCGATAGGTCTCACTCTTTGGCAAGCCACAGACAGCCGGAGTGGGATGCAGACTATCCAACAGTTCTCCTATTCCATTATTTAACAAGGTAAATGAGAAGTCGCTCCGCAGATGCACCAGGTTGGCGGCTCTCACCGTGCGCGGTCCCTCTTCCCTCAGATTGTTGGCATAGGGTTTCAACTGTTCATAGATATACGATGCCACAAGGCGCTGCTCTTCGATATTCTTGGGTGACCATCGCATCTGCTCTCCCTCACCATTGAGTTCCTCTCCCTCGAGTTTCATCGTTCCGGCCAAAGCAATGGTGCGCCATTGATCACCGATGCCCTCTAGTAATATCTCGGGCGTAGCGGTCAGCCACATCCCACTCTGAGGAGTGTACGCCAGTGCTACAAACAGACGGGGGTAGCGTCGACAGGCCCTCTCAAACAGTTCAATGGGATTCACGTCAGCAGCATGGGGGATGGTCAAGCAACGACTGAGCACCACCTTGCGGAAGTCATCGTTCACCAACCGCTCATGAAAGCGTCTGAAGCTGTCAGCATAGGAATGATGGGCATCACTAGGAAGCACTCCCCCACTTTGCTGGTTGCAATCTCCCAGTTTGACGGTTGCAAACTCCGAGATTGCTTCTTGCAAACTCCCATCATCCAAAGCATAGGTCTCCACACGGTCGGGACGGATCAATAGCAGTGGACACTCTGGAGTGACGGAGAAGGGTGCCATCACGAAACCGCTCACCTCATGGAGTAGAGCGCAACGGTCCAGCTGCATCGGCTCACCGCTTGTCTGTCGTACCAACGTGCATTGCTGCTCATGCGGCAATCTATATATGGCAAACCCCTTCATCGTTTAATCACATAGTTTGTCACCCTCACACTCGAGATGATATCTCCAGCTGTATCGCGTATCTCCACCTGCCACACATGCAACGTAGTACCCTTATGTATCATACGGGCAAAGGCGGTCACCGTGTCGCCCTCACTGACGGCTTTCACATGACTGCCACTGACTTCGATGCCTACGCAGGCACACCCCGGACAAAGGGCGGAAGAGCCTACACCAGCCACGTTCTCAGCCAGTGCCAACGATGCGCCACCGCTCAGAAAACCGAAGGGCTGCCTGTTACGCTCGTCGACACGCATGCGTGCCATACATGTATCTTCCTCGGGAGTGGAAAGAAACTCCATGCCAAGGGCAGTACTGAGGTTGGGCTTGGCATTGATGAGGTCATTGATCTTCTCTACATTCATAATTGTTGCAAAATTATCAAATAAATCGTGAGCAACCAAAGGAATTGTCGACTTTTTTTGCTTATTCCAACTTAATTACGTAATTTTGTGGCCAAATAAACCATCAAAACTATCAATAAGATGAAAACTCTTTTAAAAGTAATAGGAGGCCTCGTGCTGGGCATAGCTATCATCTATGCTGGCGTTTATTTCTATTTTGAAGGAGCAGAAAACGCCGTGGAAGCCAACATGGGAAAAGCGCCGATACAGGCACAGGCTTCGGCTAATGCCGACGCTGTCGACAATGACTTGGCTCGTCTGCTGGCTGCTAAAGACGGGGCGTTGTTCTCTGCCCAAATAAGCCGTACCATTGAGGATGCACGCGACTCGCTCAAGGCAGGCAAGGAGGAATCGGGACTGCAGTATCTACAAAATGCCAAGGACTTCATCGCCGCCCACATGAACGAGATACAGCAACTCGACGGCATCGACATGGGGCTCGTAGAGTGGTTCATGGGTACCGAACCTAAGTCTCTGCTCGAAGAACTACAATGATTATTACTGAATAAAAAAACTCAAGCATGATGAAACAGTTATTCCTTTCTGTGATGCTATGGCTGACTGGCATCTGTACTACTTTGGCCATCGACAATAATACCGTGGAGATAGTCTATAGTGGCACTACAGCATCAGTAACCGTGGCAAGCAACATCTCACAGTATGTCACCGTGAGCAGTGGCACGTCGCCAAAGGTGGTCATCTCACAGACCAATACCGACCTTATCGACAACGACGAGATAACCTACGTGTTGAGTGGAACGTCAACGGCAGGTGCCTTCCAACTGACAGGTGCCTTCAAATGCACCGTCTCACTGGCAGGACTCCAACTGACCAATACCACCGGCCCTGCCATCACCATCAATAACGGCAAGCGCGTCAAGATAAGTGCCAAGAAGGATACGGAGAACACCCTGACTGCCAAGAGCAACGCCACTTACAACGCTGCTCTCTGGTGTAAAGGTCACCTGGAACTGCAAGGCAACGGCATCCTGAATGTCAGCGACAGTTACGGTCATGGCATCAGAGCAAAGGAATATCTCCAGATCAAGAACCTCACACTCAACATCACTTCTGCTGCCAAAGACGGTATCAACTGCAGGGAGTACTTCTGGATGAAGAGCGGTACGGTAAATATCAGCAATGTAGGTAGCGATGGCATCGATGTCTCACTCGATGGCGTTACATCTACCGGCGAGATACAAGCCACTGCTACCACCGAGGCGCATGATGAGGAGGACAGTGGCAACTTCTATCAGGATGGCGGCACGCTGAACGTCGCTCTAGCCAGCAGCAACACGACCGGCTCACTGCTACAAGTCAGCGGGACGATCAGTCACAACGCTGGTTCCTTCAATGGCACCGACTACGGCTCGGGCGTCTCCACCCTCACCATAGCTCCTGCCCAAGCCACCGTCTTCATTCCCCTTTCAGGTCAGTCTTCAGCCCCCTCTTCCCGTCGTTTACAGCCGGGCATATACATCTACAAAAACGGACTGGAAACCAAGAAGTTACTCATTAAATAATAGAGCACTAGTCAAACCCCATTAGCACCCGATGAGAAAAAGACTTCACATCTTACTTTGGCTTCTCATAGCCATCGGTACAGTGCAGGCACAGATGATGGAGCCTGTGCATTTCACCGCCAAGCTCACCCCATTGGAAGGCAACAATGCCGAGATTGTGTTCTCGGCTAACATTGATGCAGGATGGCACGTCTACTCCACCGATATTGCCGATGACGGTCCCACCAAGGCGACCTTCCATGTCGACAAGATAGAGGGTATGCAGTTGATAGGCAGTCTGGAACCTCGGGGGCAGGTGAAGGAGGCGTTCGATGTACAGTTTGGCACCAACGTCCGTTTTTTTGAGCAAAAGGCGACCTTCGTCCAAAAGGTGCGCTTTACACAACGGCATTATGCCATTGACTGTTACTTAGAGTATGGCGCCTGCAACGATCAGATGTGCATGCCGCCCACCACCGTGGAGTTCTCAGAGAAGGGTGATGCTCCTTCTTCTGTGTCCGACGACACCGCTGCTGAAGTCCCCGTTTCTCCTGTCCACACAGAGAGTGAAGCCTCTGCTCCCGCTGTTGCCGATGTACCCTCTGATTCCGCTGTTTCTGAAAAGGACGATTTCTTGTACCCTACTGCCGCAGAGACTCCTGTTCCCGCTCCTGCTGCAGCAGGCGGTTCCCCTGTTGGTGGTACATCCTCCCTCTGGTGGATATTCCTGTCCGGTCTCATTGGTGGTTTCCTTGCCATCCTCACCCCCTGTGTATGGCCCATCATCCCCATGACCGTTTCCTTCTTCCTCAAACGTAATAAAGAGCGGAAGAAAGCCGTCAGCGAGGCCATCACCTACGGCATCAGCATCGTCGTCATCTACGTCTTGCTGGGCTTGGCAGTCACACTTCTCTTCGGAGCCAGTGCCCTGAACGCACTCTCCACCAATGCCATTTTCAATATCTTCTTCGCCCTGCTGCTCATCATCTTCGCAGCATCGTTCTTTGGGGCATTCGAACTGACCCTCCCTTCTTCCTGGTCGAATAAGATAGACCGTAAAGTGGATGTCCTTCAGAGCTCAAACCACAAATCCGAGCGCACAAATTTCAAGTCACTTCTCAGCATCTTCCTCATGGCATTCACACTGGCGCTGGTATCATTCTCCTGCACCGGACCAATCATCGGCTTCCTCCTGGTAGCCGTCTCGACTCAGGGCGACATCCTCGCACCGACCATCGGCATGCTGGGCTTTGCCATCGCACTGGCCATCCCCTTTACCATCTTCGCCCTCTTCCCCTCACTGCTGAAGTCAGCACCAAAATCTGGGGGATGGATGAACACGGTGAAGGTGGTGCTGGGCTTTATCGAACTGGCCTTTGCCTTGAAGTTCCTGTCGGTGGCTGACCTCGCTTACCATTGGCATCTACTCGACCGCGAAGTGTTCCTTGCTCTCTGGATTGTTATATTCGCCCTTATGGGCTTCTACCTGCTGGGGTGGCTGAAGTTCCCTCACGACGAGGAGCATCGCAAGACCAACGTGCCACAGTTCTTCCTTGCACTCATCTCACTGGCCTTCGCTGTCTATATGGTGCCAGGACTATGGGGCGCACCGCTGAAAGCTATCTCTGCCTTCACCCCTCCGATGAACACACAGGACTTCAACCTCTACGAAGGGTCTGTGGAAGCACAGTACACCGACTACGACCTCGGTGTGGCGGCTGCCAAGGCAGAAGGTAAGCCTGTGATGCTTGACTTTACGGGTTTCGGATGCGTTAACTGTCGTAAGATGGAGACGAAGGTATGGACAGATCCTCGTGTACGTGAAATCCTTAACAAGGAGTACGTTCTCATCTCACTTTACGTCGACGACAAGACTCCGCTCCCCCATCCTGTCGAAGTCACTGAGAATGGCAAAAGGGTGAAGTTGCGCACCATCGGCGACAAGTGGAGTCATTTCCAGCGCATGAAGACCGGTGCCAACACCCAGCCCCACTATCTCCTCCTCGATCCGAGGACCGACAGTCCTCTCAACGGCTTCCGTTCATATGACGAGGATATCAACGCATACCTCCGATTCCTGGAGACAGGTCTCGAGAACTACAGGAAAGCATCCCTCCCGTAACCATTCCTTAACTCCCTTAAATAAAAGACTATGATTCCCAAGAACACCCGCGATGAGATTATCGCACTCATCCATCAAGAAGTGGTACCCGCCATCGGCTGTACAGAACCGATGTGCGTAGCACTCTGCACCGCAAGAGCCACCGAACGTCTAGGCTGTCGCCCCGACCACATCGAGGCCTACCTGAGTGCCAATATATTGAAGAACGCCATGGGTGTCGGCATCCCCGGCACCGGCATGATAGGTCTCCCCATCGCCATTGCCTTAGGTGCCTTGATTGGCAAGAGTGAATACCAGTTGGAGGTACTGAAAGACCTTACCCCCGAAGCCCTGGAAGCAGGCAAACAGTTCATCGAAGAGCGACGTATCGGCATCCACCTGAAAGAAGGCATCCACGAGAAACTCTATGCCGAGGTGACCTGTACGGCAGGCTCCAGGCATGCCACCGCCATCATCGCTGGCAGCCACACCCACTTCATCGCCGCCCCCGATGCTGTCCCTGTTCATAACGATTTCGATTCCGTTCCTAGCACTGAAGTGCCAGGCTCCCCCTCCGCCCCGGCCCTCTGCCTCCGTCTCGTCTACGACTTTGCCACCACGGCACCTCTTGACGAGATACGCTTCATCGAAGAAACCCGCACATACAACATGAATGCGGCACGCGAAGCACTCAAGGGCAACTACGGTCATAACCTCGGCAAGACCATTGACCGCCCGATGGCGAAGGGCATCTTCGGCCACACCATTTTCTCACATATCATCTCACGTACGGCGGCAGCCTGTGATGCCCGCATGGGAGGTGCCATGATTCCAGTCATGAGCAACTCAGGCTCGGGCAACCAGGGCATCTGTGCCACCAACCCCGTCTGCGTCTATGCCAAAGAAAATGAGAACACGGAAGAGGAACTCATCCGTGCTCTCATGCTCAGTCATCTGACCGCTATCTATATCAAGCAGTCACTTGGTAAACTGTCAGCGCTCTGCGGCTGTGTCGTTGCCGGTATCGGCAGCAGTGTCGGTATCACTTACCTCATGGGTGGAGGTTATGACGAGTGTTGTCGTGCGGTGAAGAATATGATAGCCAACTTGACTGGAATGCTCTGCGATGGCGCCAAGCCGTCGTGCTCGCTGAAGATAGCCAGTGGTGTGTCCACCGCCGTCATGTCGGCCTTGCTTGCCATGGAGGGAAAGTGTGTCACCTCCGACGAAGGTATCGTGGAAGAGTGTGTCGACAAGACCATCCACAACCTTACGGCCATAGGTGCCGATGCGATGTGTCAGACCGACGACCTCGTGCTGCGTATCATGACCAACAAAGGGTGCTAAAGCAGTTGGGCAGCCAACTGCTGCAGCAGTGTCTCATCGGTGGCTTTCATACGTGAGCGGATGGTTACCATCGGCTCCACAATCTCACAGTCCTTCATGGCCTCAATCATCGTGCGCATTACCTTCCCTGCCGTTGGTGCCCAACTGCCGTTCTCAATGATGGCGAACCGGCGCTTCTGGTAGTTCTTGATCTGCAAGTGATAGAGGAAGTCGTGCATCACGGGGAACACGCCGGCATCGTAACTCGAGGCAGCCACCACTACCGTAGGATAGCGAAAGGCATCCTCAATGACCTCAGCCATATCCTCACGGCTCAGGTCGCTAACCACCACTTTCTTGGCTCCCTTCTCCCTGAGTATCTCCCCCAGGCGTTCGGCAGCAGCGGCAGTACCACCGTGTATGCTGGCGTAGGCAATGAGTATGCCCTCGCTCTCGGGCTCGTAGCGGCTCCATATGTCATACAGGCGCACCGCCTCTTTCATGGCGTCACCTGTGAGCATCGGACCGTGGAGCGGACAGATGGCCTGCACATCGATTGCTGCCATCTTCTTCACCACGCTCTGTACCTGCGTGCCATACTTACCACAGATGTTAAAATAGTAGCGACGAGCCTCGCATGCCCAGTCATCGGTATTGTGTACCAGTGCGCCAAACTTCCCAAAACCATCGGCACTAAAGAGGATCTTCTCGCTGCTCTCATAACTCATGATAACTTCGGGCCAGTGTACCATAGCTGCCGAAAGGAAGTGCAGAGTATGTTGGCCCAATGGCAGGGTATCGCCCTCTTTCACCGTCATCACCCTTCCTTCGAAGTTGACGCCCTCGAAGAAGTTGGGCAACATCTTCACAGCCTGCGCACTGCATACCAGTTGCACCCTGGGATAGGTCTCCATCATCCATGCGATGAGGGCAGCGTGGTCGGGCTCCATGTGGTGAGCCACCAGATAGTCGGGCTGTCTGCCATTGAGGGCTGCCTTCAGGTTCGTCTGCCAGTCCTCTCCCTTACGGTGGTCGGCGGTATCTAGTACCGCAATCTTCTCATCATCGATGAGATAGGAGTTATAACTCATACCCTCGGGCACCACATACTGGCTCTCGAAGAGATCGATGTCAAGGTCGTCGACACCAATATACTTAATGTTTTCACTTATCATGATTCAATATTGTTTGTTATTTATCATTCACTCCATCCCGATAGAGCCTAGTCTCTCTTGAAGATGTCGCGGGTGTACACCTTGTCTTTCACATCATCCAGGAGCGTGTCGTAGCGGTTGGCGATGATAGCTTTACTCTGACGTTTGAAAGTCTCGAGATCGTTGACGACCTTCGAGCCGAAGAAGGTAGAGTTGTCTTCGAGTGTAGGCTCATAGATAATGACCTCTGCGCCCTTCGCCTTGATACGTTTCATGATGCCCTGTATGGCACTCTGTCGGAAGTTATCCGAGTTGCTCTTCATCGTCAGTCGGAAGACACCGACGACGGGAGGCGCTGAGAGTTGGGCGTTATACTCATTGTTCTCCGAGTAAGCATAATAGCCTGCCATCTTCAGCACTTGGTCGGCGATGAAATCCTTACGTGTGCGGTTGCTCTCAACGATAGCCTCTATGAGGTTCTCAGGCACATCAGTGTAGTTGGCCAGCAACTGTTTGGTGTCCTTTGGAAGACAATAACCTCCATAGCCAAAACTGGGGTTGTTGTAATGGGTGCCAATGCGGGGATCCAGTCCGACGCCCTCGATGATAGCCTGTGTGTCGAGCCCCTTAACTTCGGCATAGGTATCGAGTTCATTGAAGTAACTGACACGCAGGGCGAGGTAGGTATTCGCAAAGAGTTTCACAGCTTCAGCCTCCTTCATGCCCATGAGGAGAACGGGAATGTTCTTTTTACATTGAACATTAAACATTGAATATTGAACGTTTGCTTCCGCCTCATGAGCGTCTTTTGAGGGGCCGATGGCACCTTCCACGAGGAGCGACGCAAATGTCCTGGCATTGTCTTCAGCCTTCGGGTTACCTATGGCGGTGATAGCAGCATTCTCCTCCTCCCACTTCTCGTTACGGTCAGCAGGCAGTATCTTGGGATAGCCTACGATGATACGACTGGGATAGAGGTTATCATAGAGCGCCTTACTCTCACGCAAGAACTCAGGTGAGAAGAGAAGGTTGAACTTCTTCCCTTTGAGAGCCGGGTCAGTGAGAAACTTCAGGGCATACTTCACATATAGCGAACGGCAATAGCCCACGGGTATGGTGCTCTTGATGACCATCACGGCATCAGGGTTGACGCTCAACACGAGGTTGATGACATCCTCTATATGGTGGGTGTCGAAGAAGTTCTTCTGCGAGTCGTAGTTGGTAGGGGCTGCAATAACCACAAAATCGGCATCTCTATATGCTGCAGCGCCATCGAGAGTGGCAAGAAGAGAAGACTCTCCCAGCGCATTAGCCTCCCCTACACAGGGAAGGATAGATGTGTCTTTCAGATACTTCTCGATATATTCATCTTGTATAGGCGAGAAACGATGGTTGATCTTCTCCACCTTCTCAGCGATAACGTCGACGGCAGTGACGTGGTGGTGCTGTGCCAACAGCGTGGCAATGCTCAATCCGACGTATCCTGTTCCTGCTACTGCTATTTTCATATTATCCGATAGAAATATTATTATCGTTCAGCGCGCATGGGGTTTTCCAGAAAGTCCTTATAAGCTAAGCGTATGCCATCCTCCAGTTCGGTTTTGTAGGTCCATCCCAGTTTTGAGGCCTTGCTCACGTCAAGGAGTTTGCGCGGTGTACCGTTAGGCCGTGTAGTGTCCCATTCAATGCGTCCTTGGTAACCAACCACTTTGGCAACGAGTTCTGTAAGCGCCTTGATGGAGAGCTCCTTCCCTGTTCCCGCGTTGACTGTCTCGTTACCGCTGTAGTTGTTCATCAGGAACACGCAGAGATTGGCAAGGTCATCCACATAGAGGAACTCACGGAGCGGACTGCCGTCACCCCAGCATGTGACGCTCTCTGCCCCACTCTCCTTCGCTTCATGGAAGCGTCGTATCAAGGCAGGAAGCACATGGCTGTGTTCAGGGTGGTAGTTATCATTGGGACCATAGAGGTTGGTAGGCATCACCGAGATATAGTCGGTGCCATACTGTCGGTTGAGGTACTCACAGTACTTGAGTCCGCTGATCTTCGCCAAAGCGTACGCCTCGTTGGTCTTCTCCAGTTCGCTGGTCAGCAGGCAACTCTCCGGCATGGGTTGCGGTGCCATGCGCGGGTAGATACATGAGCTGCCCAGGAACTCCAGTTTCTTACATCCGTTCTTCCATGCAGCATGGATGACATTCATCTCGAGAATCATGTTGTCGTACATGAAGTCGGCCAGTGCGCTCTGGTTGGCGATGATGCCGCCTACCTTAGCAGCAGCGAGGAACACGTACTCCGGTCGTTCCTCGGCAAAGAACCGTTCCACCTCGTCCTGTCGTGTAAGATCCAGTTCCTTGTGTGTACGTGTAATGATGTTATTATACCCCTGTCGTTGTAATTCCCGTACGATAGCACTTCCCACCATACCGCGGTGACCTGCAACGTAAATCTTAGAATTTTGTTCCATAATTCATAGTGTAGAGTTTATAGTGTACTCTCAACTTTTATTTGACTATTCCCTTCTCTAGGTACTCTGCCAAGTTGGTTCTTACCTTAGCAGCGGCACCCTCTGCGGCCACCTTAGCGATGTCATGCTCCACCATGATTTTCACCAACTCCTCAAACGATGTTTTGTTTGGGTTCCAGTGCAACTTCGCCTTAGCCTTCGTCGGGTCACCCCAGAGGTTCACCACATCCGTGGGACGGTAGAAGTCCTCACTGACAGCCACAACGGTCTTGCCAATGAGTTTCTCGGGACCACTGACCACAACACCCTTCTCATTGATACCCTCGCCTTCGAACTTCAGTTCAATGCCTGCGTGCCTGAAGGCGAGTTGCGTGAACTCACGAACACTGTGCTGTACCCCCGTAGCGATGACGAAGTCCTCGGGCATCGGCTGCTGGAGGATAAGCCACATACACTCCACGTAGTCCTTGGCATAGCCCCAGTCGCGCAGTGAATCCATATTACCCAAGTACAGGCAGTTCTGCAGTCCCTGCGAGATGCGAGCAGCCGCGAGGGTTATCTTACGTGTGACAAAGGTCTCGCCACGGCGCTCACTCTCATGGTTAAAGAGAATTCCCGAGCAGCAGTACATGTTATACGCCTCACGGTACTCCTTCACAATCCAGAAGCCATACTGCTTAGCCACAGCATAGGGACTATAGGGATGGAACGGTGTATTCTCGTTCTGTGGCACCTCCTCAACCTTACCATAGAGCTCCGAGGTAGAAGCCTGGTAGATGCGACAGGTCTCCGTCATCCCCAACTGTCGCACAGCCTCGAGGATGCGCAACACACCGACAGCATCCACATCAGCAGTAAACTCAGGAGAGTCGAAGCTCACCTGCACATGACTCTGTGCAGCGAGGTTATAGATTTCAGTAGGACGCACCTTACCGATAACCCCAAGCACACTCATCGAATCGCCCAGGTCGGCATAGTGAAGATGAAAATGAGGTGTTCCCTCCAGATGAGCGATACGCTCACGGAAGTCGACAGACGAGCGACGGATGGTACCATGAACCTCATAACCTTTCTCTAACAGGAACTCAGCAAGATAACTGCCGTCCTGACCGGTAATACCGGTAATCAATGCTATTTTTGACATTTTATTTAATAATTGTGTAAGTGCCCCAGTCATTCGTGTAGAGCAGATGACTTTATTTATGGGCTTATTTCTGGATTATCAATACCTTTTCATGATGATATTTAATGTAAATGCGTCTGAATAATTCATTGGCTAAATCACAAATCATTCGCAATTCGTTTGCAAAGATAGCAGTTTTATTGCAATTATGCAAGCGAAAATGTGGAAACTTTTCTTCTGTACTGGAAACTCACGTTGAGTACCTATATCAGACGGTGTTACTTCAGTTTGGGCTTCAACTCGTCGGGGGAGTCTTTGGTAAACATGTCGACCTTGGGTGCCTGACGGGTGAAGAAATGACGGATGACATCGGGTGAGAGAGTCAGCGTCGGTGCGAAGTCGTCGCTCTGCATGTAACGGAGAATGGCCAGTCGCATCTGTCGCGCCACGACACGATGTTCCAGATCGTTGGTAATGTCCATCGTAGTCATGAGAAGTCTGCCACGAAGAACCTTCGCCTCGATGAGCATGCCGAGTTTACGACTGACATGCCATGTGTCAATGGGCTGGATGGGTGACTGATAGTCAAGGGGTAACTCCATGAGATTCATCACCTGTGCCTTGTTAAGCAGTTCCCACCAGTTGAGATTTGACCAGTCGTCGGTGGGGAAGTCATACTTGAACAGTGGATGGGTCTTGTCGATATAGGCGCCGGTGGTGTGCGGTGGACGCATCTTAAACCATGAGGTATTCCAGAACACAGGCAGATAACTCTGCTTAACATCGCTGCCCAGAGTTACCTTGCCAGCTGCGGTGAGAAGGACGCTGCCGCCCTGTCGAAGGATGGAGAGGGCCTTGGCATCGAGGGTGTCGGTGATGAGACCCACCCCCGGCCCCTCCCCAAGGGAGGGGAGATTGGAGGGAAGGTCGGATGGGTAGACCCAGAAGTCCCAATGGTTGCGTACGACATTACCGATGGCTGCCACGAGGGTCATCTTGGATGGCTGTTGTATGTTGCTCAGAGAGATATCAATGCATCCCAAAGGAACATTCTTGCCAAGGGGGATGTCGCGTGAAGAGAGGGTATCGCGCTTGAAGAGTATGGTGTCGTTCTGCCATATCTCGTATATCGTCTCACAGGGCATGAGGTCACCCTTAAAAGCATTCATAGCCTCGAGAGGTACTTGCAACTGCTGGTCATTGGTATAGACGAACTGTGGGAAGCGTGCCAGGACAACGAGGGGGTTGCAGAATTCACGCCACTCACGAGCCTTGACATAGCCTTTCTCGCGCCAGAAGACATTGAGGGGTCCTACCAGTGCCGTTCCCTGACCACTGTAGTCGTTGAGTCCAAGTAGTTGGAAGCCGCTATAGTCTTTCGTTCGCAGGTTGCGCTCTATCTCGTATTTATAACAGAGCACCTGCAACTTGCCACTGGCATGGAGGAACTTCTCGGCTTGGGATGCCATGCCGTTCTTGGTCAACAGGTCTTGAAAAATCTCGAAGTTGCCAGGTTTATAGACTCCTATGTACTGAGACATCTCCTTGAAGTCGGGAAAGGCGCACCACTGTCCTTGTTCGTGAGCCAGAATGGGGGTATTGTTGGGAATGGAGTCTTTATAGTTACGAGGGTAGAGTATCTGCTGATAGTAGTCGTCGGAAGACTGGGGGGCTCGACGCTCCCAGTCGAGACCGCGTGCTCCACCCTTCACATGGTACTGGGAACCATCGTCCCATGCCCATCCGCCACCTACGGAAGCCCCACAGTAGATCTTCGTGGAGTCGTAGGCCACCATCTCCTTCACCCAGTCGTTACAATAGCTGACCCAGTCGCCAGCGGGTTCGTTGCCAGCAGCCATCATCACAAACGAGGGGTGATTGCCGTAGGTGTCGATGATGCGTTTTGACTCCTCGATGAGATACTTATCGATGCTCATGCCACGACGCAACTTCACGCCATGATTTGGCCACGACGGACCTTCGGGTTGCAGGTAGATGCCCACCTTATCGGCAGCCATGAAAGCCGCCTCAGGAGGACAGTAGCTATGGAAGCGCACCATATTAAGACCATACTCCTTGCACTTCCTGAAGATGCGTATCCACTCCTCCTCATCGGTAGGCGGATAACCCGTGAGCGGGAAGCAACAGTTCTCTACCGTGCCACGGATAAACGTAGGACGGCCATTGACCAGCAGTTGGCGCCCTTCTATCTTGATGTCGCGCATGCCAAAGACCGTCTCGTAGACATCATCGCCGGCATAGACCGTCAGTTGATATAATTCGGGGGAGAACTCATCCCATGTCCGCATCATATCGCCCAGATAGAATCGTTTCACGAACGTATTGCCATAAGCCACCTCAAAAGGAGAAGAGAACGTGCGTCCGTGCTTGCTGTTCAATGGTTTCACCTCGCACACGATGCCATATTCCTTGAAAGGTAAGAAGCGCACACCATCCGTGTGATTCTCCACTTCAATCTCTACACGCAACCTCCGTTCGGCCACGTCAGGATAAGTACGCACCCGTTTGATATTCAGGTTCTTAGGACGCGCCTGCAGTTCGATACGTCCCACGATACCGTTCCAGTTGCCTTGTGTCTGGTCGGTCACGCTATGCGAGTCTTGTCCCACGCATACATTCTCGATACCGTTGTACACCTTGATAAGGATATCGTTCTTCTCACCCAGGCGGATATGTTTCGTCACATCATACCGATGGGGCACAGAGAGACTCATCTGATGTCCCACCTCCTCGCCATTGATGAAAACGGTAGTCTCTATATGCGGTCGTTCGAGGAAGAGCGTGATGCGCTGTCCCTTCCAGTTTTGCGGTACGTAGACCGTGCGATGATACCACGCATTGCCCACGTAGTGTTTCTCAGGGGTGAGGAAGAAGGGAAACTTCATATTGCCCGCCTGTCGATAAGCCTCCATCTGGGGGTTGTAGTAATAAGACGAGTCGTAGAGTGAACCCGTCCACAGGGTGTTCACACTGACGTCATCGCCTTTGCCATTGGTAAGCATAGAACCGGGGAGAATAACGTAATCTCCCGACTCACTGTCAGCCTCTATCTGGAGGGAGTCTGTGGTAAAGTCCCATGCCCCAGCCAGACTGATGACTTGCTGGGCTGCTACTGTGTTAAAGGATAATAGACCAAGGAGGAAGGGCAAAAGGAATGGGTATCGTTTCATAATCAACTATTTTACCACGTACTTCTTACCGTTATGGATATACACACCATGAGAGGGACGGGAAGACAGACGCTGACCTCCGAGGGTATAGTAATAAGCGTCAGCGGCTGAGGACTGATTGACAATGGTCTGTATACCGGAGGTGTCATAGCCGGCAGCCTCCCATGCCTCACGGTCGTTCTTCAGGTCGGCACCGAGGTAGTAACTCGGGTTGTTAGGTTGGTTGTAGCCCACGTTCTGATTCAGGCACGCCATGTAATACTGATGGTCGGTCATGAGCCAAGGGAACTTATGGGTGGTGGGGTACCAGGTGGAGAAGATCTTCATCTCACTCAGTTTCGTAGCGTCAGGCACGATGACTTCCTCGCGCCAGTCGCCCACGAGGTCGCCATACCATGACGGATTGCCTTTCGTGCCGTTGATGGAACTCATGCCATAGGGCCACATGGTGAAGGTGCGTCCCGCCGAGATGCTGTTGATGATATTATCCTCCATCTGCTGACGAAGCAGACTGCCATCGAACCAGATGGCCATAGCGCAACCGCCCTTGATACCCTTGGTGCTGTAGTCGGTATCAGTACCATCGGACTTGATGATATTGCTCTGGTAATAGTAGAACTCGCAACCGGGGAAGTCGGCGCCTGCATAGAAGTCGCCTGCCAGACAGCGTCCAGTGTCGTTGTCCTTATCACTGTCTTTTTTCCAGATGACTGAGCCATCACGTGCATCGTGTAAGGCGACCATCGTCTTGCCAGTTTCCAGACAGTGGAACACCTGCAGGCCTTCACGCTGGGGTAAGAACTTACCTACATGCTGGGCGTCTCCATGACCGAGACCGGTGGACCACAGACCGGTGCCGTCGTCGTCCCAAGCACATGAGCCATACATCACCTCGTCCTTGCCGTCACCATCGAGATCGGCCACCGTGAAGGAGTGGTTACCCTGACCGCTATAGGCGCTGTTGGGCTTACCATCCTTGTTCTTAGCCTGTCCGCCGGCATCGCTGGTATCGAAATGCCATAGGCGAGTCAACTGTCCATCGGCATAGTCCCAGCCTTCGACCTTGGTTTTCCCGTAGACGCCACGTCCAAGGAAAATCTGGTTCTTCTTACCATCAAAAGAGGCGATACCCAGACGAAGGGAGTTGGCGAGTTTCCACTGGTATTTGCTGGTACGCGGATCCCAGTCCCAGTCATTGGCGTACCAGTTCTGGGCCAGTTGCTCGGGGGTTTCTCCCTCCTTCCCGCGGGCGATGAAGTCGGCACGTGCCAACTCGCGTCCGGTCTTACCATCAATGACGGAGAAGAACTCTGGTCCGCCATAACCCTTGGGACCATCGCCGGTATAATGTCCGGCAGGCCAGATGCTGCGATAATCGGTCATGCCGTCACCATCGGTATCGGGAATCTCATAGCCATCGCCAAACACGGTGCCTTCGCTTGTCTTGGTAACCATCTCGGCACAGCCATCGCCATCGAGGTCGGCTACACCGAAGTTACTGCTATTGCCGAGGATGATATTGGGGCCTGACTTCACTCGCCAAAGGAAGGTGCCATCCAACTTATAGGCATCCCAGATGACACAGTGACGCGCACGCGGATCGCTGTCGCCGCCTCCGGTGCCGTCGCTGAGTACGCTACCATCGGTATTATATATTGTGAGCAGTCGCTTCACGATGATTTCCATGACGCCATCGCCGTCAAGGTCGCCCACAGAACAGTCGTTGGCCTGGTACTTGATATCGCTCTCCGTACAAACATCCTCGGTCGATTTCAAGGGGATGGAGATATAAGGCAGTTTATTGGCCAAACGGTCTTTGGTGATGGTGAAGGTGGCTAACGTGTCTTCACTGCCTGCATAGGTCAGACGATAGGTGATGTCGCTCGTCATAATAAGGGTAGCAGGCTCCTGATAGCAGGTGCCGGTGAGAGTACGGTTGATCTTCGTCTCCTTGGCATTTCCTATCTTTCTATAAAGGTTGAAGGCGGTATTCTCGTTGTCACCGGGCAACATGCGCCATGAGACGAGGATACGGCCACAATGGCTCTTGTCACCTACGACATTGCTGCCATTAACCTTTTCGGCAACGATAGAGGCCCAGAGAGCCCTGTCACTTGTTTCCAACTGGGCATAAGCACCGACTGATAAGCATAGCAGTGATGCCAACCAAAAACATAGCTTTTTCATTGATAGCAGTTTTAATTTTTCTGCTGGCAAAGGTACGAATAATGATTGGCATACACAAATCTGAAAGCACTTTTTTTCTACATCCTCGCCTTTTGCTTGTCACCGGCACCAGATCCGCGATACTTAGAGCGAGCCTCATTGAACTTCCACGTGAGTTCGAGCGAAAAGGTCCTTCGGGCTGGATTGGCACTGGTAATCTCACGCAGACCGTAGATAGTGGTCTCGTTCTTATGGGTCTCGAATGGGTCGTAGCAGCGAAGTTCGAGGTTCAGTGTGCCCAAGTGTCTGAGGTTGACATCGTGCAAGACCGATGGAACTGTCGAAGGCGGCTTTCGTGATGCGAAAGTTATTGTAGTCGCCCTTGGGCAACCACATCAGTTTCAGGTTCAGGCGCCAGTCCTTGGGTAACTCAACATCGTTCTGCCACTGAAAGGCGAAGTAGGGATGGTTGAGGGTGATGAGTGAGCCGTTGGCACAGAGCGACTTGTAATCTTGTGCTATAAACGTGGCCGACAACGTAGGATGCCACACGCAGGGAGCAGAGAAGGCAGAGAAGGAAATGGTGGGACGGGCTGATACGTTGACCATCAGTTGGTTGTAGTCGTCCCTGGTATTAATGGTACGTACAAGACTAATAAGGGGGTCGGCAGCACCGGGGTATGGCTCGGTGGCCAACGTGGTAGCGTCCTTGATACGTTGGTAGTTGACGGTCATGTTCAACCACTTATACCCTCCGTTGAATACGAGACTGTGGGTGTATTGTGGTTTCAAGTAGGGGTTACCACTCTGATAGGTATAGCGGTTGATATAGATGGTCGAACTGGTGAGGTTAGAATAGGCGGGACGCTGGATGTCACGGCGATAAGACAGTGACAGTTGAACTCCGCCGACAGGCATTGATACAGTAGCTGTAGGGAACCAGTCGCCATAGTCACGGCATACCTCGTCCTCACGCTCTCCGAAGTTGAAGTAGTCGTTCTTCAGATGCTCATAGCGCAGCCCTACCTGAGCATAGAGCTTGCCAAACAAACGACCATACTCGGCAAAGGCTGCTGCCGACTTCTCGTTGATCTCAGTATCAGTAGATGTCACTGGCACGGCATCGGTAGCAGTGAAAGAGTAGGCATCGGTACGATGGTTATAGTTGTACTCGCCTCCTACGGACAGGTTGCCTTTCCAGACGGGATAAGTCAAGAAGAGTTTCGATGCCCAGAAGTTGTTACCACTGAGGGTATTACTCGTTATTTGACGATATGACTCCCCTATCCCACCAGAAACTATCGTTCGCTCAGAAGTGCTCCCTGGGGTCTCGGTGTCATCGAAGAGGCCGTCGATGTTCAGGTCGATACCCAACTGCCCTATCTTTCCATTATAATAGGCGTTGAAGATGTGTTTCTTGAACTCGTCCTCTTGGGTGATATTGCTTTCGGAACGCTCAGTAAACACCCCGTTAGCATAGTTATCGGTATTGAACCAACCGTTAAAGCTGCCACTAGGGTGACGGTCGTATTTATAGTAGGCACCAAAGCTATGATTCTCGTTTACCATGTAGTTGACCTGTAGTTGTGGCGACCAGCCCTTCCATATATTCTTTGACTCTTGATGGCTGAGACCTTCCATAAAGTCGGGACCTACGAAGTAAGTCAGGTTATTGGCCTGGAGCGACTTGGTATGGCCATAGCGTCCTGCCCAGAAGGAGGCTGTCACATCAAGTCCGCCTGTACGGTAGTTCACATCGAGATTGTTAGTTAACGTATTGCCATACTGATAGATATACTGTGCATTCTCCTGAAAACTGATGCCTTCACCCTGCGCCTTCTTCAACGTGATGCGTACCACAGCCTTGGTAGAGGCGGCATAACGAGCACCGGGGTTCTGTACCACATCGACATGCTGGATCTGGTCTGAACGGAGGCGAGAGAGTTCCTTCACGTCCTGAACCCGGCGCCCATTGATATAGACCTCGGCATCACCACGACCGGTGACCTTCACACCACCGTCGCGCTCGGCCTCCAACATCGGGATACGCGCCAAGGCGTCACTCACCGTACCAGCCTTCTCGAGAACGGTACCAGCAACAGTGGTGCGCATGGCATCGCCTTTCACACGGGTCTTGGGCAGCCTGCTTTTCACTACCACCTCATTTAACTGTTGGGTCTGATTGTACCACAACGTTGAGTCTGTTGACAAACTGTCGTTCTGCCCATAGGCAGAAGCGGTCAGCATCACGGCAGCAAAGGATACTGCCACTTTCTTCATTAGGAAATTCTTCATTAAAGATATCATTTCTGTTCGTTTTTTTGCTGCAAAGGTAATAAATGCAAAGAGATTCTCAAATAATCTGGGATAATCTGGGATAATTTGCATGTTTTTGTGATGAATGACGTAAAAAATCAAGTTGGCACACCACACTTTTCATTTTTATTCGTACCTTTGTTGGCTGTATGGACAAGAGAGAAAGAGAAACACTCAGCGTACGTATTCTCAGTGTAGCCTTCGCATGTCTGGCTTTTGCCATCTTCAAGCCGATTGACATGGGACGACTGGGGGCGATGTTGTATCTCCACTTGCTTGTCATTTTCATATTGGGCATCAGTATATGCTACGTCACAGAAACCATCGTGAAATATCTCATTAACATGCCTGCCACCTTTGACAGAGGCGTTGACTATATCATCAAGCGCAACCTTTGGTTCCAGATTATCAATATACCTCTGGAATCATTGTTGGTATGTTGCTATCTGCACTTTCCGATGAGAAGTATCAACGCTAACGACCCGCTGTCATGGAGAGGCTATATACATGTGCTCGTCATCCTTGCTTTCTGCTCTTTTGCCATCGGGCTCTATTGGCGTTTCAAGTATCGTAGCCGTTATCTGTCGGCTGAGTTGGAAGAGCTAAAAGTAATAAATAAAGCGTTGAGATCTAACTATCAGATTAACAACGCTATCGAAGACAGTATAACGCTTACCGGTTCTACCAGCGAGACCGTCAGCTTTCGGGTGTCAGACCTTCTTTATATTGAGGCTGTAGGTAATTATGTGAAGGTGTATCAATGGCGTGATGAGCGGCTGCTTAGTGACATGCTTCGCGCTACCTTAAAACAGGTGGAGGAACAATTGAAGCCCTACCCTATGATTGTAAGGTGTCACCGTGCTTTTCTGGTTCATCTGTCACGGGTAGAAAAAATAGTCAGTCGTGCCGGAACGACACAACTGACCTTATCGCATGTAGACCATTCGCTGCCTGTCTCACGTAGCAAGATGCCAGAAATAAAGAAAACTATCTGTTCTTCTGGGCTTCGCGCAAACGGATGCGGGTGAGCACCTGCTTGGTGTTGTAGGTAAAGTCGCCTCCCATTATCCAAGCGTAGTAGCCTATATCCGTGCGAAGCACATCGGCCACTGTCTTCCCCTTATGCTTTCCGAAGTTGAAGTACTCTGTCATGACAGGATGACCTTTCTCGTCTTTCACCACGTTGCCCTTGGCATCCTTAGCCTCACCCCACACGATGCGACCTGCGAAGTCTACATTGTTGTTGACCTTGGAGAACTGTGCCAGACAGTCCATGTCATTCTCCAGCACGCGGCCCTCGGGATCTTCGCCCAGTTCACGCTGACGGGTCTCAGTATAATGATCTAATTCGGCCTGCAACACCCGATAGGTGGCTTCAGTATCTTCATCAGCACGATGGGCAGTGAAGTCTTCCTCCATCTTACGACCGCAGTAGAACTTATAGGCAGCAGCCAGGTTGCGACGCTCCATCTTATGAAAGATGGTCTGCGCATCAATGAGACGGCACTTAGAGAAGTCGAAGTCGATACCAGCTCGCAGAAACTCCTCGGCCAGCAGGGGGATGTCGAAGTGATTGGAGTTGAATCCGGCAAAGTCACAGCCGCCAAACTTCTCATCGAGTGTCTTGGCCAACTGCTTGAAGGTGGGTTGGTCTTTGACATCCTCATTGGAGATACCTGTCAACTGGGTAATCTCGGGTTTGATAGGCACCTCGGGGTTGACGAGGTAGTTGCCTCGCTCCTCGCTACCATCGGGCATCACCTTAATATAAGAGATCTGGATGATGCGGTCTTTCACTAAATCAAGACCGGTCGTCTCCAAATCGAAGACGACCAGCGGTTTTGTCAAATTAAGTTTCATGAATGCTCAAAAGACCAATGATTAACTATTGATTGTCAATTCAGTCGTTTAGCAGCATAGGCATCATGAGCATCAGCACATCCTGTCCATCTGGCTGCTCTGAAGGCAGAACGAGGCCGGCACGACTGGGGTCGGCCAACTGTATGATGACCTGATCGCAATCGAAGTTGCTCAGTATCTCGATGAAAGAAGAACCCTTGAAACCAATGCTCATCACCATACCGTTATAGTCACATGACATACGCTCGGTGGCTGTCTTCGAGAAGTCGTAGTCCTCGGCATCGAGTTGCAGCACGCCATTCTCCACGTGGAAGCGGATGAGGTTGCTGGAGTCGTTAGAGAACGGCTGCACACGGCGAAGGGCTGCAAGGAGGCCAAGACGGTCGACGGTAAGCTGATTGGGATTGCTCTGAGGAATCACAGAGTTATAATTGGGATAGCGGCCTTCAATGAGACGGCATATGATGGTGCCATCCTCAAAATTGATCTCAGCATTGCGGTCGTCAAAACGGATGACGACATCGCCACCCTGCTTACCCAGCACACCTTTCAAGAGGGTGGCAGGTTTCTTCGGCAGGATAAAGGCCGCAGGCTGATCGCTCTTGATGGTGAGCACCTTGTTACGTACCAACTTGTGGCCGTCACTGGCTACGATGGCCAGATGATCGGGGGTAAGGTCGAAATAGATACCGTTCATCACCGGACGAAGCTCATCCTGTGCGGTAGCAAAGATAGAACGGTTGATATTCTCAGCCAGCAGACCAGTAGGGATATTGATTGTAGTGGCACCATCGCCTACCTGCTGAGCCTGAGGATACTCGTCGGCATTTTCCACAGGAAGAGAGAACATACCGTTCTGATAGCTAATCTTCGCGATGTTGGCTGTCTGATCCACTTCAAATGAGATAGGCTGCTCACTAATACCCTTCACTGCCTCCAACAGGTCGTGATTGCCTACGCAGAAACGGCCATCGCCATCATTATCATTCAGTTCGAGAGAGGTCTTCATCATCACCTCACTGTCGGATGCGGTCAACTGTAGACGACCTCCTACGATCTCAAAAAGGAAGTCACCAAGGATCGGCAACGAATTCTTACTGTTGATGACTCGCGAAAGAGCCACCAGTCGGCTACTCAAAGCAGTACTTGATACGGTAAATCTCATAGTTATATTATTGTTTATGTTCTCAATTTTGGAGTACAAAAATACAAAAAACTATATTAACGACAAAATATTTGAGAAAAAATTGCTCGTTTTCAAACTATTTTAGTAATTTCGCAAGCGATTTTGCAAAAAAACAAATAAAAGTAATCAATAAAATAGTATGGATTTAACAGGAAAAGTGATTGCCATTTTACCGGCAAACAGTGGCGTGTCTGCACGCACAGGTAATGCATGGATGAGTCAAGAATATGTGATTGAGGTACCTGGTCAGTACCCTCGCAAGTGTTTGTTCCGCATCTTCGGTGAAGACCGCATCAAGCAGTTCAACATTCAGCCGGGCGAAGAGATTACCGTTCAGTTCGATATTGATGCGCATGAATACAACGGTCGTTGGTTCAATGAGATTCGCGCCTACAACATCATGCGCGGTCAAGCAGCCGGTGGCACCATTCCCGCTGCCACACCATTCCCTCCACAGCAGCCTGCTGCACCTATGGGTGGTAATGCAGAGGCTGCCACAGCACCCTTCCCCCCTGCACAGGAGCCTGCAGGCGAATCGGCTGACGACCTGCCCTTCTAACAGGACAAGACAACGGGGCAATCACAGATGGCGTTCAGGCCAATCGCTGATGGCGTTCAGGCCAATCGCTGACGACGAACCGACGAATCGTCGGGAGAGAAGTGCCAGTTCGTGATGCGTTACACCCGGGTCTAACATAACATTACACCCCGGTCTGAAAGGTATTCAGACCGGGGTGTAACTTATACTACAGAAACATTCGCCTAAATGATGCATTTTGCGGTTGCAAAGATACTAAATTTGCACAGCGAATGCAAGTTTTTTTATAAAAAAAATTAAACCTGCCAGTATGCTCACGCACACTGACAGGTATGACCGGTCAACAACTAAATATTACATGAAGTTATTCTGCAGTTAAAGATTCAGTTCTTGAAGCTTAGCTTTCAGAGCGTCCCCAAGAATGCCTGTCGCCACGATACGCCCTTTAGGGTCGAAGAGAATGGTTTCGGGCAGCGTCACGGCGATGCCATAGTCCTTCAGTATTTGCATCTCATACTGTTTGGTACGACCTTCGTATGAATCCTTCGACACGTTAGGCTTCACCATCAGATGTTCAAAGCGGAGATCACGTTTGCGCACGTATTTCTTCCAACTGTCCAACTTATCGTCGAGTGTGACGCAGAGGATGGTGAGCGGTTTGCCTTCGTAGGTCTTGCGCAACTGCTTCAGCGTTTTCATGATGTCGCGACTACCCATGTCCCAATAGCAGAGCAACAAGTAGTTATCGTGACCTATATACTCGCTCAGTCTCCTGCTGACGCCTGCGGTATCTACAGCCTCAGCATCGGTGAAACGCTTGCCTGGCAGTCGCTTTTGCAGTCCTTCGGCATACTGCCACACGGGTTGCACGCCCAGATGACTGGCATAGGGAAGATTGCGTTTCAAGACGGCAGAGAGATCCTCATGGCTCATGTTGAAGAATGTCTGCGAGAGATACCAGGCGGGTATCAGATTGTCGGGATTCTCCTTCATAAACTGCACCTGCAACTGAAGCACATCGGTCATCAATCGATGATAGCCTGCCGTATCAACGACCGTGGCATCCTCGGTAGCATACAGATGACATTCACCTTTTAGAGCCTTTAGCCTGCGCTGACACTCGGCAAAGCGCTCGTTCTGCCGTGATCCGCGCAAGGTGCCGTCGATGAGATCCACCTCCATGGGAATGCTGTCGGCAATGACCACCATCTCATGACCTTTCTCATCGCTAATCATGAGAAACTGATCCTTGACGAATGAGGTCGACAGGGAGAACTGTCCGTCGTTCATCTCTACGCTATACGGCATCAGCGAAGGACTCATTCGCTTTATCTTCAGGGCAGTGGAATTTACGGCTCCCCTACCCTTCAGCGACACGTTCACCTGAGGAGATACTTTCTCGCCATAATCATAATTCAGATACAACATGCGTGGCTGATCATTACCACCAAAAAGATCGGGGGCGTAGGTATAGGTTACCACTTTACCGGTGGGAATAAACTCTGCCTTCTTATTCAAGGTCGATTTGGCATTGTTCACGATGCTTTGGCGCTGAACGTCATAAGGTTTTAGGAAAGCATTCATCGCTTCTGAAAGCTCATGAAACTGTGGGGCTGTGAGTTGACCTTTATAGCCCGAACAGAGTTTCTCCAGGAAGAAGACGGCAGCATCACAACTCTTCTCATCGCCTTCGCGCCGCTTCTCGGTGTACATCTTCGCCAGATGGTTCACCTGTTCGAGCAGCGTCTCAAAGCGCACGCGCTCATTATTGCTGATGGAGATGCTCCTCTGTCCGCCCGAATTGCTTTCATATGTCTCGCTCATCTTCCAGATACCGTCATAAAACTTATACACAGTGCCGTCGAGAGCACGGTAAGGTTTGCCGTTGCGGTCTTTGAACTGCAGTTCGTGCCATATCATACCGTAACTGGTGGGATGGCCCTTGTCATCGCGGATATTGATGATGCGGAAGTCTTCGCCATCGTCGATTGTGTAAGAACCCGTTATGCCGCTGAAGTAGTTATCACGACGTTTATATCTGATGGTATTGAAGGGCTTTTCGTTATCAGCATGGTCGTAGATATAGGCTGCCGTGGCGTAAGGAGCGTTCTGTGCGAATGCCTGCGCCAGAAAGCTGATATCCTTCTGCCGGATGGGTTGTCCATCATCGGGAGCGGTATAGAGGAAATGGTATTCCTTCATAGCATGGCTCCAGCGGGTAGAAGCCGTCTTCACCTCTTTCGAACTAAGAAATGTTGCAAAAGCCTCATCCATAGCCGTGATGCCCTGCGGCGTCTGTGCCATCAGCCCAGTGCAGAGTGCCAGCGCTGTAAGTAGGATTGTTTGTCGTTGTCTCATTGTGTTTCGTTTTTTAAGGATTATCTATGATTGCAACACGTGTTATCGTATCTGACAGAATGCCGTCGAGGATGAGGTTGTTCACCAACTTCTGCAACTGGTCGTCGGCCTTGATGAGTTTCTCCACATTAGCCAGATAGCAACTGTCGCTGATGCCTTGCATCTCTACCTCTAAACGGGCTACAATGTCGGCCAGTGAGTCAATGGAGGTCATTCGACGTATAGGTTGTGCCTTGCCCACCTGTCGCTGACGAGACTGTAGTTTCGCTTGCACAGTTTTTTCAGTTATGGTCGATTGAGCAGCAACTATCGGCTGCTCTTGCTCGGCATTTTCAAATGTCGTATCAATATGTGCCACTGTTGTTTTTGCCACATTCTCGTGATGCGGCCACAACATGGTGCCCACGACCATCAGCACCACCACAACGGCAGCTGCTGAGGAAAGCCACAAGCCCAACGATGAACGGCGGCGCTTGTTCACCCTCTTCATCACTTTATCAGTGAAGTCGGCAGGCATCTGGGGTGCCGATGCTTCATAGGCGGCTTTCAACTTTGAGTACTTATTGTCCATTTTCGTGCGATTTAATCCAGTGATACAATTTCTTTCTGATGCGATGCAACCGGGTGGCAAGTGTCGAGGCTGACATGTCCACTATCTCAGCAATGACTTTCAAGTCGCGTTCCTCGAAATAATATTGCTGCACGAGCATCCTCTCTGTAGGTGGCAGCAGACGGATGGCTTCTGTAAGCAATCTGATACGATGGTCATCATCGGTATCCATGACGCTGTCAGCCTCTGAGTCAGATATCTTTTGCAAGGTCTGCTCATCTGTGTCCAACCGCACTGCCGGTAGATGATGATAGTGATCCAGGCAGAGGTGATAGGCTATGTGACTTACCCATGTGAGGAAGGCAGCACGTCTACTGTCAAACGATTCTAAACGCTGGTAAGCTCTAACGAAGGCATCCTGCGCCAACTCCTCAGCATCTTCACGCTGGGGCACCATAGCAGCCACCAGGTCGAAGACACTTCGGCTGTAGCGATCAACCAGCAGGGCAAAGGCCTCTTGATGTCCGCTCAGCACCCTACGGATGCACAGGTTGTCTATTTCGTTGATTTCGCTCATACATTAATATATACGCGAAGTTTTCCTCAGCATTACATGGCTTAACATTTTTTAAAAAGAAAGAATCCGCAAACCAGTAGGACCTGGCCTGCGGATTTCTTCATCGTCTGATTTCTGTCTTATATAACTATATTAAATATGTGGACTCGATGAACTGCAGTTCGGCCTCGAGCATCTCCAACTTAGGCACTCGGAGACCTGCCTCATGGGCCTTGGCAATAGGACGGGAGTACAGGTAGCCGATCTCCATCGGACGACGGAAGTCATAGTCGAGTTTCATAGAAGGAGAATAGGGAGTCATCTCATCGGTCATCTGAATCATCTTTTCCACGAAAGCCTCATCCACATGATCGACACCCAGGGCTCTGGCGATGCTGACCACTTCGAGCATCTGTTCACGAATCAACTGGCGGGTAGAGGGGTTCTTCAACAGTAGGTCTGTCTGAGTGTTCAATGCCACTGTCATGCCATTAAACGGCATATTCCAGACGGCTTTCTTCCAGCGCGCCTCGTGGTACTCCACCACACCAGCCTGGATACCGGCGTGGTTAAAATCGGACACTATCTCATTAAAACGTAACGAATCCTTGCAGGAATAGTTGCCAAAGTTGATATGTCCGTAACACTGATGACTGACTACACCTGGCTGTGTCTTTGAGGAACAGATAAACGCCAGGCCTGCCACCAACTGAATACCAGGAAACGCCTGTTCCAGGTCTTCTTCCACACCGATACCATTTTGGATGAGTACCACTACTGTGTCGTCATGCAACAGAGGCGGCAGCAACTCTTGCAGTAACCTGTTGTTGGTCGTCTTCAATCCCACAAGTACCACGTCGACACGAGGCATCTCCGACGCAGACTGATAGGCATTAATCTTAGGGAGAGAGAACGAGCCGTCGCAGGAGTCGACCCTCAACCCATTCTCGCGTACATATTTATAATCACTATGCAACAAGAAGTGCACTTCCTGTCCACTATAAGCCAGTTTGCCACCATAATAGCCTCCGATGGCTCCCATTCCAATTACTGCGTATCTCATATATTATTCTGAAATTGCCTGCAAAGGTACAAAAAACATTATTAATAATTCATAAAAAAATAATTTTATTATTTAGAAAGATTATTATCCTGCAACTATGATTATCTCATATATTATAGTTATCTTTGTCCTCTAAAACAAATAATAGTGTACTATCATGGTTAGAAAAGCTGTTAAAAAAGACATTCAGAGTATCATCAAACTATTGCATCAGGTCAATATGGTGCATTATGTCATACGACCCGACTTGTTCAGACCGAACACGACGAAATACAGTGAACAAGAACTAGAAGCACTACTTGACAACGACAACAGTCCAATCTTCGTCTATGACAATGGGAAGGTATTAGGACATGCCTTCTGTCAGATCACGGAAATAAAAGACCATCAGTTGCTTCAAGACATCAGGACGCTATATATTGACGACATTTGTGTCGACGAGTCGGCTCGCGGCCAGCATGTTGGAAAAACTTTATTTGAGTTTATCTGTGACCATGCGAGATCAGTAGGCTGCCATAATATCACGCTCAACGTATGGGAAGGCAACGACTCTGCCTTCTCCTTCTACAAAAACATGGGAATGGCGGTTCAAAAGACCGGAATGGAAATGATTCTGTAAAATATGGTATTATTCCATTTATCTATAGGTACTGGCTCTTATTTGCGGAAAGGATAGAGAGTAGCCCCCACACTCAGGGCACGATTCTGATAGAGGTCGGAAAGCATCTGCCAACTTCCTGTAGCATAACCGCCCAGATCGTGGAATTCGGCAAAGACATTACACTTCTTGCCAATCTGTTTATTGGCCTTGACAGTTGCAAAGAGATGGGCCGACTGATTGTCTAATGAACGCCGGCTACTATAGAGGAGTACAGATGACAGACGGATGCCGTGGGAAAGATTGAGAACCGGTGCAAACTTGAGAGTGACGAAGTCATCACTTTGGGAAGGCATGCTCTCAGTGGCTTTCTGGTATTGATGATAATAGTTGGCGCCCAGTGTCAGTTCCCAAGGTCCTGTCTTCCAAAACATGGAGTTCCTGAAGCCCAACTGCATATAGTTTGATTCAGGTAAATCGCTGTACCAACTATTCTCCAGACTGGTGTGAAGGAAAAAATTCTTATGCTGATAAGAATAGCGAAGAACACCCTGATGCACGAGTTTGGTACTGAACTGACAGGCTGAGTATTTCATTGAAGTGGCCGATGCACTCTCGTCAAACAAGAAGTCACTTATTTCGGGAACGAAGAAGCGACGGGTGAATAAAGTCTGGAAGAAATGCTTCCCTGATTTGTAGCCCACACTGGCCAAGTAGGAATGGTTGTTGCGCTCGTGCGTCCACATACTGAAATCGGTAGTATCGTACTGTCGGTTCCAGAAGTTCATCATGCGATAGCGATCGCCAAGTGTCAACACCCAAGGACCATGGGTGTAGTCGAACTGTGCATAAAAGTCGGTCTTCAAGTACTGCTCACGGTTCATGCCGATATTCCAAGTGTTTTCATAATCCATCTCACTACCAATCATCAACCAGAGGTCTGGTGTGAAAAGAGGAGTATTGAATTCTACGAAACCGTAAGGATAGCTATCACCCAGTTTTTCGTTGGCGTAGGAGTCTCTGGTGTAGTCGCAGCCAATCTCTGCAAAGAGTATGGCATCATTCTTGAAGGTATGCGAATAAGAGAGCACGAGCCCCATGTAACGGTTGTAACTGGGAACAACATCGGTCATGACGGGGTTGAAGAGTTTCACCTTTTTATTACCAAACATTTGGAAAGCCTTGATAATAAGCCTGTCGTCATTACTTATCTTCCAATCCAAGTTAAGATGCGCATTCTCAGCCATCGAACGATCTGTCATACGGAATATGTCGGTAGGATAAGCCTTAGCATAGGAACTACGAGCCATTGCATACGCTTGAACAGTAAGATTCTCTGATCGGTTGGTCATATCAGCATAGAGCATCCCATTGCCATAACTACTACCCGACAGAGCCACTTTAGCGTCACTCGTCACATCGTCACGATAATAGACATCTATTATACCTGTCGTACCGCTTACGGCTTTTGCCACAGAGGTGTTGCTGCAAATCTGAATACTCTTTATTTCACAGGCCTTAACGCTTGCCAAGAATGATTCACGGTCTATGATGACATCTATGTTATCGATACGCAACTTATAATTAAGGTCTATTATCTTTCCATTGACAGACAAAAACTCAGGACAAGTGTTCAACACGTCCAGCAAAGTCATCTCGCTGTCGGGATTCATCTTATCCACATGAATAACGTAACGGTCGCCTAAAAACTCGATTAACGCATTGTCATCAGTAGCGATTGAGGTCAAACTGCTTATGCACAGCAAACACAAAAGTATATATTTTTTCATATTTTTTTATTCTACTGCAAAAATACAAAAAGCATTCCAAACCACAAAAAAAATGTGATTGCCTTGATAATTATTGGAATAATAATCGTATGTTTGCAGTCCACTACATAAAGAAAACGGTATATCATTTCATGAATACAGTTGACTACTTTCGCTGGTTGACGTGCATGCTTCTCGTTATTAACGTGCAAGCTTCTTGTTATTAACGTGCATGCTTCTTGTTATTAACAGGAAGCATGCAAATTTCAGACCGGCAATAATGCCAATTCTGAAGAGGACATAGAAGGGATAGCCTTGTAGTCTCGATATGGTAGATGTAGAGGTCTACGTAGTCCAATATTATTGTTCTTTCAGAGCATTATAGGTGACATCATCCACTGGCTCGCACCACTCGTTGCTTGCTCCCTCTTGAACATCCTTATGATAGGTAAGATGCTGGAACCATGAATCTTTCTGTGCGCCGTGCCAGTGTTTCACCTCGGCAGGGATGGCAATGACAGTGCCGGGAGTCATCTCAACAGGAGCCTTGCCCCATTCCTGATACCATCCGCGACCTGCAACGCAAATCAGTACCTGTACCTGTTTGTGGTGGATGTGCCAGTTGTTGCGGCAGCGAGGTTCGAAAGTTACATTCATGACACCACCGCCAACGTCTGCCAGATAACTCTGCCCGATGAAGTACTTGCCGTAAGGATTAGGCTCACCTTTGGGCCACTTGGTGTTCAGGGTGTAACCTTCATTACAGAGCCAGGCGCAGAGTTCATCGACCAACTGCTTAGAGTTACCCATATTCACGGCACCCTGCTTATGGGCAGCGAGTTGTGGAGCAACACCTTCCAAACCGCTCAGGGCTGCTACGGTGACTATTTCGCGGTCGGCAGCAGAAAGCTGGTCACCAGCGAAGATGTCACCGAAGAGGTGGGACTTCAGGTAGTAGTCATCCTGCGGGCAGAACTCATAGTTGAAGGGCTTTCCAGAGAGCTGTGTCTGGTTTTTAGTACCCAGTTCGTAGGCCTTCTTGGTATCGTCCCACTCTGAAGGACGTGTCCAAGGCTTGCCTTCCTGCCAGTCAGAGTCCCCTACTCTACTGTCTAACACCTTACTCAGTACTCCCAATGCATTCAGCGAGCGTGGAAATCCTGTGTAGGCATAGAGTTGCGAGAAAGCCTCCTTCAGTTCGTTGATGGTTACACCATTGTCAAGAGCCATACGCACGGCAGACTCCAAACGATTCATATCACCCTGTGCCATCAGACAGGCACATGCCGCCAATCCTTTAACCCTTGGTTGAAGCGCCTCATGCTCGGCAGGGTTAATGCGAGCATTGCCCTGCTCTCGCCCAGTCAGCGTCATTCCCGACGTGCCGTCACCTACCCCTAGCTTTTGTGCATTTACTGTTACCATCGTCATCATGATTAATATAGCAAATATTAATCTTCTCATATTACCTTAAATTCTTGGTAAAAAAAACTGCCAGTGTGTCCCAGGGAATCATGTTCTTGGGCTGACCCTTACCGGCTTTCTCCTCGTATCCGCCATCGTAGAGGTCGCAGTGGGTGGCATCGGGGATGATGAGCAACTGCTTGTTCTCGGGATTGGGATTGGGCTCGCCAACGAACTTATAGCCCTCAGCACGGCCCTCCACCATATAGTGATAGGCAGCCTCGCCAAAGTAGCGTGAGTGGGCGTCAGCACCGTGCATTACGAGAACGGCAGAGCGGATTTCGTTGATGTAGTAGAGGAAGCGGCTATTGCTGTAGGCCTGAGTGCCGATGACGCGCCATCCGTCGTTAGAGTTGCCCGAACGCTTGTGATAGCCGCGCGGCGTCTTATAGTAGTCGAAGTAGTCGTGCACGAAGTTAGGAGCCTGCGGGGGAACGGTATCTAGCACACCGCCAGCCATCGCGTTGGGGTCTTCCAAGCGCTGTCTCGAGAGATTCTCGCGGTTGCGATGGCGCCACTGCTCGTTGTCGAAAGCATCGTTGTAGTCGTTGCCACTGACGCGCGTCATGTCGTACATCGTGGAGGCTACGGTAGCCTTGATACGAGTGTCGGCAGCGGCAGCATTCAGGGCTATGCCTCCCCAACCACAAATGCCGATGATGCCAATCCGTTCGGCATCTACATTGTCCTGTTTCGACAGGAAATCGACAGCAGCCATAAAGTCCTCGGTATTGATGTCGGGCGATGCCGTGCGACGCGGCTCACCGCTGCTCTCACCCGTATAGGAAGGGTCGAAGGCCAGCGCCACGAAACCGCGCTCTGCCATCTTCATGGCATAGAGTCCGCTACACTGTTCCTTCACGGCTCCGAAAGGACCAGAGACAGCGATGGCAGGAAGCTTCTTAACTTCCTTAACTTCTTTGGGCGTATACAAGTCTGCCGCCAGTGTCAGCCCATACTGTGTCTTAAACGTCACCTTGCGGTGGTTTACCTTCTCACTCAGCGGGAACACTTTGTCCCACTCCTGCGTCAATTCTAATTTCTCGTCCATATCGTTATCAGTAGTTTGTTTGTTACTGTTTGTGCAACCTGCCAGCATTCCGACCAGCACCATTGCAGCTAAAAATGTTCGTTTCATGTTGCTTGTTAATTGATAGTTCAAACCTCTCAGCCGAGAGCGGTGCTACTTCAGATTTACCAACTCATACTTCTTGGAGCCAAGGCCAATCTGGGCTGCATGGTCGATAGTGTGTGTACCATGCTGTTTGTCGATGCGCTTCAGCAAATCGGTGGGGTCGTTCTTGGCCGTCACCTTCTGTTGGTTGATGATGTCGATGCAGGCCTGGTCGAGCGCTACAGGGTCGGTAGAGGCGAGGATGCCATAGTCCTCCAGTTTTACGGGTTCGGGATGATCCACACAGTCGCAGTCTATTGACATGTTGTTCATGACGCTGATGTAGATGATGCCCTGCTTCTTGTTGAAGTAGTTCACCACGGCTTGCGCTGCCGCTGCCATACTTTCGAGAAAACCATCCTGATCACCGATGAACGCCGGTGTCCACAGCTTGCCCATATCCAGTTTCTCCATCTTGCCGGCAGAGTGGATGTAAGCCTTGCCGTTCTGACTGGCGCAGCCGATGGAGAGGTTCTTCAGCGCACCGCCATAGCCACCCATAGGATGCCCCTTGAAGTGATTGAGGGCAATCATGAAGTCGTAGTTGGCCATGTGTCCGCCTACGATGTCGTACTTGATGTGCGACTGGTCTTTCACAGGGATGCGTATCTCATCGTACTCGTCCATGATATCCACAGGGAAATACTTCGTGAATCCGTGACGCTCGATCACCTTCCAATGGTTAGCTGAAGAGTTGCGGTCGTCCTGCTCGTTTCCTGCACCACTGCTGTAGGCGGTGTTACACTCTACGATGGTGCCGTCCACCTCCCATATCAGGTTTTTCACCAGTTCAGGTTTCAAGTAATTGGGATTACTACCTTCACCTGTTGACATTTTCACTGCCACACGACCCTTGGCTTCAACACCTAGCGCCTTGTAGATTTTTATCAACGACTCTGGGGAAATCTCCCTTGTGAGATACACCTTTGATGCCTGCTGAGCCAGCGCCCCAGCTGACACCATCAACATGGCTGCTGCCAAGATAAAGCTTACTTTTCTCATTGATATAATAAAAAATGTTTGCAAAGTTACTTTTTTTTCCACAAAAACACTATTTCTGCAGCAAATATTATAATAGTTTAGGAAAAATGTCCTCGCCTTGAGAAGCCCTCCTTCAGTTCGTTGATGGTTACACCCTCGTTGAGAGCCATACGCGCGGAAGGCTCCAAACAGACCTTTTCATTCTTCTCTGCTTTCTATGTTATACCTTTTCTCCTAATTCAAATGCCTTCTGGAGTTTGGGATTACCCACTATCTCAGAAGCATCGTTCACGCCTCCACAGAATAGTGTGCTAGCCAGGCGGCTCTTAGGATAGCAGTCTATCCAACCTGTCAGTCCAGCCTCGGCACGCTTCGGAGTCTCGGCTTCGTCTTCGGCAGCCGTTGTCAGCAGATAGA
>Ga0247609_10000299_pt1 | contig 71690 bp, 67 predicted proteins | sample 172DNAGHGlowgp2_FD_193487 | JGI IMG/M metagenome (GOLD analysis project Ga0247609, IMG submission 193487) | Sheep rumen microbial communities from Palmerston North, Manawatu-Wanganui, New Zealand - 1728 DNA GHGlow gp2 | ecosystem: Host-associated > Mammals > Digestive system > Stomach > Rumen ...
TCTATCAATAAATGATGATCAGATGATGCGCCATATAAGAATATTTCTTATCTTTGTTGCAAATACTGATAGAAATGAAAACAACTACTGTCGCATTAGGGTCTCATTTTGATGAATTTATCCAGGCCAGCGTTCTTGGCGGCCGTTACACGAACGCCAGCGAGGTGATTCGTGCCGGACTGAGGAGGCTGGAAGAAGATGAGCAGAAGATAGCAGCTCTCCGTGCTGCCATTGAGGAAGGTGAAACAAGCGGGTATGTCGAAGACTTTGACTTCGAGTCCCACTTGGAGGAGTTGAAGGCAAAACGGAAGAACAATGGCTAAGATCAGATTATCCAGAAAGGCAATTGCCGACTTGGATGGCATTTGGGACTATACCGCCCAAACCTGGTCGGAAGAACAGGCGGTCATCTATTATCGGCAGATATATGGTGCTATTCAGGGATTGAATAATCTGCCTGTTCTCCTTGAAAAGAGGTATGATGTCATCAAACCAGGGCTCTTTGGTTTCAAGGTAGGACATCACATTATCTTCTATAAGAAGCACAAAGAGGGCTCAATCCAGGTAGATCGTATTCTCCATGAGAAAATGGATTATCAAAGGCATCTGTAATTAATCGAAATGGCTAGCAATCCAGACTTCGTCCAATTTATCGTCGACCAGTGCACAGGTGCCGGGGAGATTGCAGTGAAGAAGATGATGGGAGACTATTGCATCTACTGCGACGGTGCACTCTTTGGCCTAATCTGCGACAACAACTTCTATGTGAAAGTGACAGAGTCCGGCAGGGCTGTCCTGAAGGAAGTCATTCTGCGGCCTCCGTATGAAGGAGCCAAAGACTACTTCTATATCAGCGATGTGGATGACAGGGATTACCTGACAGCACTAATCAAAGCCACGATTCCTGCGCTTCCTGAACCGAAAGCCAGGAAGAATCCGATGAAGTAAATGCCCTGTTTATCGCCCCGGTGCCCTTCTGGTGTCTTCTGGCCGTGCCTACCGGTCCATTAACTTGGCAGAGTGTACTCAAAAACGGCCCATTTTGCGCCTACCGGTCCACGTGAAGTACAGGGTAGGCCCACTGTACAGTCTACCGAAGACCAGGAATGAAAAAAGACAGCGCCAAAGCTGTCTTTTTTCGTGCCTCGGGCGGGAATACTAACTTTTCGGCGGAAATACCTGACAATCAATAAAGTACAAAATTACGATTTGCTTTTACAGAAACTATACTGAAACATTTATGTCAGTTAGTGTCTTTCTATGTCGTTAATTGTCTTCTCAAAGTCGTGAGTGATACTCATAAGTTGAACACATCCGGTGGTCAACTTCCGTTATAGTACAGATTGGATTCCAATATACTAGGTGCGATTTTTGCAAGTCTATTCTTTGTGAAGTCTTTACAAATCATCATCTTTCAGGCTCTACTGCTCCTTCTGATTGCTTGCGGTCAGAGTCGACCTCGTGTAATTCAGCAAGAGGGTTTTACCCTCATCTACGATACGCTGAACGTAGATGTCAGCAAAGTGATAAGTACGGATAAATCGTTACGTCTCCAGTTTGCGTTGCCTTTGGATGGTGGATACTTGTGTGCTTTTGAACAAGAAGGTCAGTGGCCGCATCAGAGATATCTGCTTTGGGCAAATTCTAAAACGGGTCAAACCCATAGTGTTGATTTTCCTCACAAAGATCTTCCTTCTTGGAGTTTTAAGAAAAGGAACGGGGTGGTTTATATGAAGTATCCCGAATGGTGCGATACCATGTGGCGTTTTGAGCCAGAAAGGGAGATCTGGGAAGATGCGTCTTCTGAAATGAACGTTGTTTATGAGGATGAAGACTACCGTGTCTATTGCAAGAGGATGAGATACTCACCATACCACACTTGGTTCATGGATAAACGGACGGGAGAGCAGTATTTCTTTCCGGTTGCTACGGGCCAGGTTCTTCGGTTCAATGGATATTTTTACTTTACGGATTCTGAACGCTTCCGTGGTCTAGCTGATCCAAAAGTAGGTTTCCTGTGTGATAGTCTGTCCTCTTATGAGGCAGCGTTGGCCGAGCCTTCCGGTATGATGCCGAGGTCCCTCCGGTCGCATCTTGGTGAGATGAAGCTAATAGGAAACATCTATGCCTTTGGAGAGGGAGATGACGGTTGGTATGGTTGCGAGGGTTCACCGTATCCGCCTTCCGATACAATTTTCAATGCTTCTTTCCTTGCAAAGGAATCCCTGTATCAAATTGTTTCTGATCCTGAAACATCGTGGATTGCACAGGTAACCACCGATGGACTAAAGCGAATTGTCAACTTGGGAAAACCCTATGATGCGTACCACATCGGCCAATCTATATTATTTTACTATGAAGACGATGGTCAGGATGCCGGTATCATTGAGTTGGGTGACACCCTTCATTTCCATCATCTGCGCATTTACTGACGAATACTCAAGGAAAAAGCATAACTAATTGATAGTCAATTGGTATGATTATTTTGGCTTTTGTGGTGGAATACGCCACAAGGATGATTGTTATACGCACTACCTTTGTGAAAACACATTCTCTTATGAAAAAAGTCATTCTTGCTATTGCTGCATTTGCACTGCTGTTTGCGTGCACTTCCAAAGATGATACTCCCGGCGGCGGAGATCAGGAAGGTCAGGAACAGGGTCAGGGTCAGGATTATACCAACACCGACCAGCTGGTTTTCGTGGATATGGGCACGAAGGTCCTGTGGGCCACGATGAATGTCGGCGCATTGCATTCCACCGAATTTGGCTCGTATCTGGAGTGGAGTCCTCTCACCGCTTCCTATGGAGACGAGTATTCCGATTGCCATCTTCCCACCTGGGCCGACTACGAAGAGCTCGTTTCCGTAAAGACGAGCGACGGGAAATACACCGGCGGTCCCTGCCGGGCCTCCTGGGGCAATGTGAACGGAGTGTACGGCATTACTTATACCAACAAAAAGACGGGGAACGCCATCTTTATGCCTGCGGCGGGACAGTATTCCCAGGGCTTACCTTATTTCGTAGGGAAGAGGGTGTATAACTGGACTCTGGACTCCAAGGAAGAATGGGATGGCAAGCGAGCCACCGCGACAGAGTTTCAGTCAGCAACATCGCCAAGCGCCGGAGCGCACGTGGAAATGTACGTCTCAATTGATCGCTGCACCGTGCGACTGGTAAAAGAGAAGTAGAATCGCGCAGAGACGCTGTCTACGTTGCCCCCCGCTGACTCCGTCAGCTGCCCCCTCAGGGGGGGCTGGAGGTCGCCGAAAATAAAGGCTGGTGACCAAAAGTGACCAAATTTGGTGTATAAAAGGCAATAGACTTTGTAAAATGCTTTATAATAAGCAACTTACAAAGTCTTATTGTGCCTCGGGCGGGACGCGCGGAAGTGCGGTGGAATACGGGAGAATAAGGCAAAATATGGTTTGTGATTTATTAGACAAACTGTTGAACTATAATACATTAAATCATTATTCTCCAATCTGAGAATCGGTAATCTGCCGAATTCTCTTTTACTTTATTTGAGAAGATGTTGTCCAAATGTTGTCCAAATTCGGAAATGTACTTATCTTTGTCGCAGGACTTAATTTGGACACGTTATGACAATAAGGTTTGAGCTCAGGACAACGAAGAAGATGGCGGAAGGGGAAAGAGTGCCACTTCACGTTAGCGTATCAGATGGCAGAGACTTCCGGAAGCGGCAGGTGACGAAGATTCTTATCGACCCCACCTGGTGGGATGCTAAGGCTGCAGACCTTAAAAAGCGTGTGCTGATTCCGGAGGAGGAGCGGCAGACGCTGTCCAAGGAAATGTCGGCCATCAAGACCTATATCTCCGAATCCTACTCCATCGATAAGGATAAAGACAGAATCGGCCCGGCGTGGCTGGAAAAGACGCTGGAGAACTATTACAAAGGTAAGAGTCTGGCTCCGAAGACGCGCAAAAGCCGGAGGAAGGATTTCGACGACCTTTTCAATCTGTTTGCCGATGGGCGCGATTTGTCCAATTCCCGTGTGCGCCATTACCACGTCCTACAGCGCCTGATTCACCGTTACGAGGTCTATGTTCGCGTTTCCATGCCTCGAATGAGTCGATATGTTTTTGACATTAATGAGGTAAATGTGGATACACTGAACGACCTCCGGGACTATATCAAGAACGAGTACCTATACGTAAAGAAGTACCCGCAGATTATGGATACTTTGCCGGAAAAGCGAGGCTTCTCCGAGCGTAGCGAGAACTATCTCCACGGCCTTTTCAAGCTCATCAAGGCATTCTTTTCCTGGTGCATCAAGAACGGCTATACCAAGAACTGGCCGTTCACGGACTTTGAAATGCCCAAGGAAGAATATGGCACGCCCATTATCATGACATTGGATGAAGTGGAGACTCTCTATCGTACGCCGATGCCCACAAAAGTGCTTGAGGAGCAAAGGGATATTTTTGTGTTCCAGTGCAATGTGGGCTGCCGGGTGGGCGACCTAATGTCCTACACCAAGCAGTCGGTCCAGAACAACGCCCTTGAGTACATCGCCGCGAAGACGCTGCATTTCAGCGGCCGTACGGTGGTCGTCCCTCTCAATGCCATAGCCTTGGAGATTGTTGAAAAGTACAAGGACCGCCCCGGGAACAGCCTGCTGCCCTTCATCAGTGAACAGAACTATAATGATAATATCAAGGCCGCGTTTACAGTGGCCGGCATCACCCGCTTGGTAACAGAGCTGGATCCTGTCACCCGGAAAGAGGTAAAGCGTCCTCTGAACGAAGTAGCCAGCAGTCACCTTGCCCGCCGAACCTTTGCCGGCAATATCTACCGGCAGGTCAAAGACCCCAATCTTGTCGCCTCCCTCACCGGCCACGCCGAAGGCTCCCGCGCCTTCAACCGCTACCGGGAAATCGACTTGGATATGAAGCAGGATTTGGTGAAGATTCTGGAGAATAAAAAATAGTTTCATTAAATTTGTAGAAATACGTTGAGGCTTATGACAACGCAAGAAATATTGAAGCTTTGTGGAAAAGGCGAGCAGACACCAGTTCAGTTGAAAGAACGGGTTGTGGACAATTATGAAGTTGGCAAGGAGATGGTGTGCTATGCTAATGAGCGTAGCGGCGGGACCATCATTGTCGGAGTAAATGACAAGACCGGCGAGATCAATGCTCTTTCGCGCCTGGAAGTCCAGGAGCAGACGGGCTTGCTTTCTCAGATTGCAGAGCAGAATGTAAAACCGGCTATTTCCATTAAAACTGAGAACGTGGATGTTCCAGGTGGACAGTTGATTGTCGCCACCATCCCGGAGGGTATTAACAAACCTTACAAGGATAACAAGGGCATCATTTGGGTGAAGAATGGTGCCAACAAGCGGCGGGTTATGGACAACGCGGAGATTGCAGAGATGATGTCCGACAGCGGAACCTTCCGGCAGGACGAGGCGTTGGTCCCCGGGGCCACGGTAGCCGATTTGGATATGGACGTCATCAAGACTTACCTGACAAAAAGGTTTGAAACTTCTTATAAATCGAAGGAACTGACATACGAGCAAATTCAGGATGCCTCAGCCGATGAACTGGTTGGCATTGCAATATCCGGTATGACGGTAGAGCACCTGTTCAAGAATTTCGGGCTTATTCGGCCAAACGGTGGTATTACCTATGCTGCGATGCTTTTATTTGGCAAACATCCTTGGCGTTGGCTTCCTACGGCAACGGTCAAATGCGTGAGTTTTCTTGGCAATAGCCTTGGCGGGACAGAATTTAGGGATAAGATGAACGACATGGATGCCGACGGTGGTATTCTGGTGCAATATGAGGCCATGATGTCTTTCCTAAAGCGAAATCTCCGGAATGTTCAAGTCGAGCCGGGGTTCAATACGCTTGGCCGGTTGGAAATTCCGATAGAAGCGCTGTCAGAAATATGTTCGAACGCGCTTTTGCATCGTTCTTATAGTTTGGAAGCGCCCATTCGATTGTTCGTATTTGACAATCGAGTGGAAATCCATAGTCCAGGCGTCCTTCCTGGCGGCTTACAGGTTGAGGATGTTATGACGGGGACATCTCTCCCCAGGAATAAAACTCTTTTTACACATGGTGCCTATTTGCTGCCCTACTCTGGCGTCGGTAGCGGCTTTCTCCGTGTACGTGAATTTGATGATAAGGTGGAGGTTGTCAACGATACAAAGAAGAAGGAGGTCATAGTTACTTTCTGGCGAGAAAGTAACCAAGAAAGTGTTAGACCCGGTGTCAGAGTAACGGAGAAAAGTGACAGAGATAACGAGAAAAGTGTTAGACCTGGTGACAGACCTGGTGTCAGAGCTAAGGCTGTTCTTACGGGTAAAGAACTAGATATAGTGAATTATTGTACTGTTCCTCGTACTAGTAAGGAAATACTTGCAAGAGTGGGAGTGTCATACCACTCAAAGAATCTTGCCAAGTATGTAAAATCTTTGGTGAGTAAAGGTTTCTTGAAAATGACTATTCCGGAAACTCCGAATGCCCCCAACCAGAAATACGTGATGGTATAGTCTAACCCGAAAACTTGCACAACTCAATTATTTTACGGAACTTTGTATCGCTGCATGGTATGTGTCCATGCGGCGGTACATATTTATAACCTTTAATTCTGGCTCGATATGAAGAGAACGATTTGTGTGCCGGAGGTGCCGGCAAGCCAGATGGTCCTTACCATCATCACCGATGAGCAGCTGGAGGCGTTCGCCGATGCTGTCATCACTAAGTATCAACAAAGCATTGCCCGCCGAAAGGCGGCAGAACCGTCACCGGAAGAGTGGATGACCCGAAAGGAGGTCATGACCCTCCTAAAGCGTTGCGACTCCACAATGACCAAGTGGGCCCGGCGGGGATATCTTGTTCCGTCCATGGTGGGCGGCAAGCATCTATACCGGAAGGCCGACGTGATGCGTATTCTTAACGGAGGGAGGAAGTAGCCATGGGACAGATTGGTCGCACCAGCATTTCCCTGTCCAGGAAAACCTTTGCCCGTCTGGACTGCTACAAGTTCTGGCTCCGCCGAGATTGTGGCATGGACTTCCAATCTTTCAGCGCTCTATTGGACGCGATGCTTGACGAGGTTCTTGCGGCCAACGAAAAGGCAGCTGGGTTTGTAAAGAAACACAGCGGTGATAGTTAATACGCCCTTCTTTTTCATCTTTGTAATTCTGAGGCCTTTGGCCGAAGAATCTTCTTAGACAGGCGACTCCGGAGCCTGTCTTTTTTGTTCGCCATTGGCATAGAATCGGCCCTACCGATTCGGTGTTTGTGCTACAAACACCCATCTTGCAATGTGGACCAAAGGATTTCTATTCATGCATGCAGTCATGCCGATTAGTTTTACATAACCTCATCATTTCACGCTCAGCGCCATCTATCGCATCGTGAAGCTATTCGCGGTATAGACTTATGAATCTATGCATTCATTCCTGCATCATTGCCCGTTAGCTCAAACTGCGAGGTGGGCGTTCGTGTTACGAAACGTTCGCCAAAGAGGCGAATCTCGTACGCTTTCGGCGGGCATATTGTGAGCAAACGATTTGTTGTATTATTGTTTTCATTTAGTGAGATTTTGCTAACTTTGTACAATACACCCCGATAGAAAACCATGTTAGTTAATCATAGCCAGAAAACTATAGAACAGATTACCGATCTCAACGGTAATCCTCTACATGGTGAGCGCACGATGTTTGAACGCATTATAAAAGACTGTGAAAATAGTCCGCTGACTTGGCATGTGTTTTATAATCTTTTAATCGACCGACCCATTAACGGAAAGCCTCGTTTTGAAATAGATTTTCTTTTGGCTTGTAAAAAGGGTGCAATTATTATTGAGGTTAAAGGAGGCAAGATTGAGAAACAGGGCAGTGAATACATTAATCACGCTTATGGGAAGAGTCGTACTATCTCAGATCCTTTCAAGCAAGCAGAAGATTACAAGTGGGGACTTTTCAACAACGGCATTTTCTCACAAGATGAGATTGTCATTGCGACCGCTTGCGCTTTCCCTATGTCGGCATACTCAGACACTGAGCATTCAGGAAGAGTCTGGACCAAGAAAGAGCATGAGAATTCAAGCTTGTCCTTTACTGACTTCTGCATTAAGATTATAGAAGAAGAGAAGATTCGGTGTGGGCTTACGCTTCCGCGCTTAAGCGATAATGACCTGAATCGTCTTATTAACCACCGCCTTGCTTCTGCCGTTTTTACTTCGAGCGATTATTCGTGGAGGGATTTAGAGGATGCCCTAGAATGGCTTCGGGCAGATGACGAAAACACTATCGAAAGCCTTTCCGACAACCATCGCCTATTCATTGATGGTGGTCCCGGAACCGGAAAAACCACAATTGCGAAGACATATATAAAACGTCATAACCGTGAGCACGGTCTTTATTTGTGCTGGAATAATCTATTGGCATCAAAGTTTAAGCACAAAGTTGAATATGAGAATTTAGGTAACTGCGAAGTCTACACTTTTGCATCATTCATCCTGAAGATTTCCGAAGGGTCATTTGACCTTGAGAAAATTAATACCATCAGCCGTGACGCGTCCCTGAGCAAGGAACTGAGGAATCTACTTATATCCTGTAAGGCAAATAGCAATTACGCCCCATTCGATTATGTTATTGCGGATGAGGTTCACGATGTACTTGATAAGGGTATAGACATTCTCCTGAATGAGTTGTCTTCCATCATCGGGGCTGGCTTACAATCAGGACGGTATCTGGCGTTCTATGACAGAGAGCAGGCGTATAACAATCAAACACGCAATCTTGATGATTCCGCTGCACTGATTTCAAAATATGCCGCGAAATACCGACTTTTGGACTGTCGTAGAGTACAAACCAACAAGGACATTATCAATTTCGCCAGAAAAATTAAAGATTCTGAGAACTTTGATGTAGCTCTTCACGTCTTTAACGAGATTGAAACCTCCGAAGGCCTTCCCATTTCCATCACTCACTTCAGTGATGCCATGGCCATGATTCAATACATCAAGCAAGTTTCTAACGATGTTTCTAAACGCCGGGCAGGTAATGACTATGTCCTATTAACCCATTCTAACATCAAAAATGTTATGGTCTTTGGCGAAATGCCTCTTCTAAATGGCATACGGCAATTTGCCGGACCGCGCCCACTAACAAAAGAGAACATTAACGATGATTTTTCTGAGGTCCTGCCAACCGCCAATATTCTTGAATTCAAAGGGCTTGAAAGTCGGCACATTATTTTAGCCGTATACTGCGAGAGCTTTTTTAATACATTTGAGCTTTACATTGGAATGTCCCGCACTATTCAGTCTCTATCCATCCTAATTCTAGACAAGCATGACTGATTCTTACACATGCAATAAGGTATCCGTACTTGACTGCATCATTGAAATGATGAAGTTCGGCTTGCCCTTGGACGAACGGGCTGTAATTGAGAAATCCCGGCCTGTTTTGGAGACAGTTGAAAACGCCTTTCAGTTCTTTCTGAATGATAAATCCTCGCAGCATTCACCCATTTTCTACCTTCCTAGAGTTGTTCCCAATTTCGAAAACATCCTGGCGAATTACATCATAATAAGGTTTGGTGTTTTTAATGGAGAATATAAGCGGGGTATTACGAAAGAGCATATGCATCCTGAAGAGATTCCAGAAAACACCTCGCCAGATTTCAAAGAATTCCAGAAGAATTTCACTTACTATAATGCGAAAGGGAAAGAAGTGACAAGAAAATTCGGGGATGCCAGACGGAAATTCAATGCAATTGCATATACCCTCTTGGAATCTGAAAACGGTAGTTCATACTTCCCGTTTTCAAACTCTAATGTCCTTGTTTGTGACAGGAGCATTCTCCCACAAAAGCGTAGTTCTTTTTTGAGCCGCTATATTTATGAAGGTTTCCAGATTTATAAACCTTTCAATGTCGTTACTGACAAAGATGTTGAGCTTTTAAAGCAAAGGACCAAAAGTGCGCTCAAAGAAGATTTTGTTAGCAAAGCCATTCCGAAGCATGGGAATTTGTTTATCTTATATGTAAACTCCCCTAGATACCGTTCTTTTAACTCTTCGGAAGTTTTGTCAAAACTTGCCCAACTAGGGTATATCGTCGAGAATCTGTTTGTATTCAAGATAAGTGACAAGACTTACTCACTAAGGACCCTTGTTGAAGAAAAGAACCATTTCAACAACATTTATAATGGGGCATCCAGGTCCGGGGAGGACTTCATCTGCTATAGTGTTTCAAATGCGGTCCAGAACACAGCTGGGTTATGCTATTCAGAAGATAGGGTAAGTATTGAGTGTGGGGAAGATTATGACAAATATTTCCCAGAGGTAGCGTCCCTCCTTGAGGGATTCGACCGGAGGCAGCGCGTGCTCTGCAATATTATTGCATCATGCGCCACACAAAAATGCGAAGCCATTTTCTATAAATATCTTCAGACAATAGACAACGAATTCGAGCAGGAAAATTCTATTTCAATATTTGAATACATTCGGCGGCTCTGGTCCAATTCTATCATCCCTACGATTAATGAATTCTGCTCCGATGATGACACTTTCGCGCTCGTCTTAGAAGCATCCACTCCCGATGGGATCAAAGCAGAAATCCAGACGCTTTTCCCCGACAAAAAGATTGTTTTCAGAACGCCTTCCGATTTAATTCCGAAAAAAGGCATCATTCCAGCAACTGAGAACAAGATTGTTGTCCTGAGGTTCCTTCAATGCAAGAGTTACCCTTCATCCTATCCTAATTCGTATGACCCATACATTGTAAACCCCGGTCAACAACTTTTAGAAATCATTCCTGAGATTCTTTTCAAAGGTCTCATTTCAAGGAGCGAAGGAAACCGGATGAAGCACTCTAATCAGGTTCTTGATTCGAATTTCAGACGTGAAGTGTTTCATTGGACTCCAGGCAAATACGCGGGTGGAATTGTCGCGCCTCAATCATATAATATATTTGGCGACGAAGAAGGGTTCGACGAGAACGATACCTCTTCTTCCGGGGCAGATAAAGTCCGCTTGGAAATGGCCGATGGCAGCGTCTCTTTCCCGATTGACACTGAACCCGTCATTTATCGTCTTTCTGACAAGACTCTGCATGTCGGGAAACTCCGTGAACTCGTGGACAATCCTGAGATTACGGGGATTCAGTTCCTTTCAGAGTTGGAAAGAAAACTTGAGGGCCTTCTGGACGAAAAACGAGAGAGCAGTGCTGTGGATTCTGCTGTTCGCGATGCCCTAAGTTCGGTTTATCCCGGGTTTGACTTCTCGAAAGGAGAGATTTGGAAGTTGGCTCTTAAAGCCAAAATTGAATCTGTCGGCTTTGACTCAGTCGTGAAGGATCTTTCACCAAAATTGGATGAAAAGAGTCTTGAATACCGTCTAAAGGATTGGTCTAACCCGGCTTCTAAAACAATGCTACCGAGGAAGAAACGGACGCGTAGGGTAGTTTTCGATTATATAGGTGTTTCTTCTTTCCATTCATATCTTAATACCCTCTATAGTCGATACCTGAAAACCATTCGGGATTCTCGAACAACCAATGCCCTTATTGACGACATTCTCAGTATTGCCGTCGGTAAGGAAATCACTGAAGCATATTACAAAAAGGTCTCCAGGCAACATGAGGAAGCAATGAATCTGTTTGATATTTCTTCTGTTGGTGACTTAGAGACAATAAAGACAATCATTGAAGAACGGATATCCATAAAAAACATAAAGAGCATTTCAACCAATGACGAATAATACTTTCATCAACGAGAAGAGAGAAAGTCTCACCGGCTTCGTTCGCGAGCAAATGATTGGTCCGGGCGCCTACGGATACAAGTTCGGCATGGACGGAGAAGACGATGATGTTGATATTTTGGATGTGACCCCTGGTTCAATCTATTGCTCAGGCATTCTGTTTCCGAAGAAAACCAAAGCTTCTGACAATGATGGAGCGTCCATCCCGCCGGAGGATGAAGATGAATCGCTGGAAAACGAGCTTCCACGTAATGAAGATTCCGACGAAGAAGGATTTTCATTATATGATGAAGAGGATATTAAGCAGTTGACACAACGCTTCCCGGACTCATTCGGCATTTCCTGCTGCATCGGTAAACCGGGAATCACAGCCCATGACATTACTGTCCGTCTTTCCGGACGCTTCTACACGAAAATCGGAAGCAAAAGTTTTACTAAGGTTTTTGTCAAGGTTGATCCCGCAGACCTCGACAACATTTCTCAACTGTTGATGTCATCCACGGCGGTTCCCAATGATGATGGGACTTCGGTAAATGTCGTTCTCGCTGACTATTTCATTCTGCGTGAAAACCGGCTTTATTTCCTCACAGCAGACAAGAAGAGCTTCGGAATTATTCAAGGATGCCTAAATACTCTGGAAAAATCCTTCTCCCTTAAGATTGCAAGTGAACGTGGAGATGACATTCAGGAAAGGGGGGTACTCCTTTCTTCGTACAAGGAACGAGTCTTTGGCAATCTCAACAACAAAAAGACCAATAATATCGCGAAATGCACTGAAACCATCCGAATGATTGAAGAGAAGGAAACGCTAATCTCCTACTTTCGGGATCTCATGCCTTTGCTTAGCGCAAACGGATATGGTTTTTGGGTGGCTCGTAACTTCGATTTCCCCCTTGACCTCAGCCGTGTCAATTTTTCAATGGACGGAGCGAGGCTTACAATCAAACCAACGATAGAAAATGGGCTTAAAGACATTCCTCTTTATGACAAAGATGGCAACCCAATCGAGAGTGAGAATGCAAAAACCTCTATATGGATTCAACTTACCAAGGATACTCGCGACGCAAGCAACAATAACACATACCTCAAAGTTCTAGTCGAGAACACTTCAGCGCCGTTTGAAGAAAATGAGAAACGATATTACTCTATTGTTACCGAGGGAGTTAACACGAAAGCTTTTTTTGGCGCAAAGGTTGAAATTCAGTGTGAACATCTCTCCCCTTATCATCTAAACGATGAATTTGATTCCGCCGATAAAGAACAGGCTCGCCTTCGCTTTCTTTACAGAAAAATTGAAGACTATGGCGCTGGACATCTATGTTCTGTTGATTGGTTCCCGAAGAAGGCAACACGCGTTTGGTCAGAATTTCTCCCCATGCACGATAGTCCCGATGTAGATGTTGTTCCCCAGAAAGTGGTAAAAACAGATGGATTATCACATACAGAGAAATTGATTGACAGCACGACTTATCTTGAATTCAAGCGCCTTTCTACGCTTAGCAGCGAGAGCGATGACAGCATCAAACAGGGACTCACTCTATTTGTAGACTCTTATAAGAAATGGATTGACAGCACCATTGTCGATAACAGTCCCGCCCATAAAGGCCTCGTTGAGCATGTACAGGGACAGTGCTTAAAAGACTACACTCGTCTTATGGATAATATTGCTCTTCTTTCCCAGCCGAAAGTAATGCTCGCGTTCCGTCTTATGAACACGGCCATGTTCATGCAGTTGTGGCATTCTTCAGAGAGCAACAAGAAGCTAGCACTTGCACATGGAGAGGATTGCAAAAACCTTGATGAATCTTTTTATAAAGACGCTGACCCGGAAATACGTAAAGGCAAGGGGCCAGCTGCATGGAGACCGTTCCAGCTCGCGTTTATCCTTCTGAACCTGGATGGAATCGTACAAAGTCCTTCGGACCCCACTTGGCAAAAAAGAAACAACTTGGTCGACTTAGTGTGGTTCCCTACTGGAGGTGGCAAGACTGAGGCTTACCTTGGCCTGATAGCTTTCTCCATTCTGCATCGTCGACTGACGAATTTGAAAGGCGGAGGTACGACGGCTATCATGCGTTATACACTCCGACTTCTTGCAACTCAGCAGTTCCAACGTGCTCTACGCTTAATACTTGCTCTCGAACAAATTCGAAAATGGGGTCGATATAAACTTGGTGATGAGCAAATCAATATCGGTTTGTTCGTTGGGGCCGGGGCTCTCCCTAACACATGGGATGATTCTGCCAGAGAAAAAGGGCTGAAAACGGAGGGCGAGCGTTGGAACAATGACCAGCCATCGAAGATTCCCTTCGAAAGCAAGGTCTGTCCATGGTGCGGAGCGCCAATGAGATGGAACGAAGACAAAAAGACCCTTACATGCGAAAATGCTTTTTGCGTATTTGAAGATGGGCTTCCTGTTCTTCTATGCGATGAACTTATCTATGCCACTCCCCCGACTCTCCTTTTCGGGACAGTTGATAAGTTCGCCGCTATCGCTCATAAAGTCTCAAAAGAGCCAAAGAATGATTCCAGACGCCTGTTTAAATTAAACAAGCTCACCCCCGATCTAATCATCCAGGATGAACTTCATCTCCTTGAAGGCCCTCTCGGATCCGCCGTAGGTCTTTTTGAGAATGCGGTTGACACCCTCTCCAGCAGACCGGGCCCCAATGGTATTACTATCCGTCCTAAGATTATTTCGTCAACAGCGACAACCAGAAATACCGACCTCCAGATTCTCGCTCTTTATGACCGCAACGTCAATGTGTTCCCTAAGAACGGACTGGATTTCGATGATTCCTTCTTCGCTTTTTATAAGCGTCGCAAAGACAACGCAGAGGAATATGATTCCAAACGTCGCTATATCGGAGTTCTCCCAACGGGAAGAACTTCTATGTACACTCAAATTCGCTTAGCTGCCTGTTGCTTTACCCATCGCGCTCTATTCGAAGCTAAACACCAGAACGACTTAAATAACCCTGATTTCATTAAGGCTGTAGATTACTACTTTACTCTCATCTCCTATTTCAACAGCAAAAAGGATGTAGGTAATACTGATGCGCAGTTCTCCACAGAGTTTCCTAAATACACCCGACAGGTATATCATCGGGTATTACGTCATAAGTGGATGCTGGAGTGCTTTTACGCTCTTAACCGTTCATTTAGCAACTGTGAACTGACCGGTCGCCTTAGCGGAGCTGAGATAGTAAAGTCTCTTGGTGAAGTTCAGAAGAAATGGAATCCAAACACAAGAGTACCGCATTTCACGCAAGATGGAGAATTTGTTCGCGGGACCACACCTCCTGATTTTGTTCTTGCAACGAATATGATTTCTGTAGGTATTGATGTGTCTCGATTTAATCTTATGATTGTCAACTCAATGCCTCGGAACAAATCCGAATATATACAGGCATCGTCTCGTGTTGCCAGAGACGAACTCGGCATAGTCTTTACCCTTCATAACCCATACAGGCCCCGTGATCTTTCACACTTTGAGAAGTTCCGGGAATTCCATGAGAAGATGTACTTCTATGTTGACCCTATCTCCATAACACCATATTCTCCACAGGCAATTGAAAAATACATGCCTGCGGTTCTTGCGGCAATTATTCGACACGAGTTCCCCTCTTTAGCGACAGATAAGGATATTCGGCACCTGGATTCGGCGAAGAAAAATGAGATTCAGAACAGAATACACACCCTCTTTTCCGAAAGGATGAACTCCATTCAGAGTAATCAGAATGAACTTCTTCGTGACCTTCTCACCGCCGAAGGACTCCAGATGATAGATTCCTTCGTCGAGAAAGCACTTGACGAATGGCTCAATAGGAACTCCATCATCGAATCCTTTGAGAATCCGAGGAAAAACCCTTTGTATCTTTCAATAGATGCATATGAGGAAGAGAAGGCAAATACCTCTTGGAGCGTTCCTTACAGTTTGAGAGACATTGCAGAATCCTCAGTTATTAACATTAAAAATGACTGATTATGACGATTAATTCACAACAGCAGTTCAATCAAGAGGTTGACCAGTATAAGCTTCTATCTTCCACATATGGGGTTGGGGCCATTATCCCTACCAAAATGGGGGTCTTCATTATGCCCCTTTCTATCGAACTGTGGGATTTTATTATGAGAGCTAAACAGGCCGACTCTTCAGACCCCAAAAAGCTTAAACAGTTTGCTGTCACTCCGATATCTAACCCTTCTTTTCTCAGGTATCTGCAAGAAAAAGAGGGGATGACCAACCTGAAGACGCTTGTGGCAATTCCTCATATGCAACTAGACGAGTATAATCGTCAGGAGTATGAACAGAATCCTCTGTTCCAGGATTTCAAAGAGAACAATCCTGGGACGCAGTTCTTTGATTCCGTTTTTTCAGTTCCGGCAATCCTATTTCCTCGCTGGATGTATAGTCCCAAAGACGGAAGGCTGCAAGAGTTAGATGACTGGAAGAAAGAGTGGAAAGCCTCTCATAATAACAGTTTAAGAAATTTTGCACCTCCAATGGATGCGAAAAGCAAGACAAGCTATACCAATAAGAAAGGGGAGCCTGTGGACAGGTATTCCCCTCTAAAACAGATGCAGCTCGTTCTTGCATGCCCGAATGGACATATATCTGATATCCCCTGGGACAAATTCTTCAGTGCAAGTCACGACCCGAACGTGGGCGATAAACTCTATGACGAGGGTTTTGACCTGTTCGGATATTCAGACACCACCTGTAGCTGCGGTGGTAAGCATTCTTTGGAGTTTTCTGAAAACATCGGCCATACTGAAGGTTTTGGTTATGTCCGATGTACTAAGTGCAAAAAGAAGACTTCTCTGGAAGGTATTCTAAACCTTCGCCCTCTTTGTTCTAAGGAAATGCCATGGAGGCGTCGTTCTGGAAACGAAGAGATTCCAGTAGATAGTACCTGTAGACTTTCCGGCAAACCAGGGGTCATGCGTGTTCTTCTGAACACCAGTCCAAGCATCTATTTTGCGGATGCACATAGCGGCCTTTTCATCCCAGATACGCTTAACGAGAAAGAGCAAAAAGCTCTATCCTTTCTCAATACCTCTGCCTTCCCGAATTTTTTAATCTCAAATCCCTCAGCAACTAAACAAGATTGGTGGAAGACTAATGGTGGAGATGGCTCCATTAAAATTGCCCTACAAATGATGGTGGGAATCAGTTTATCTGATTCAGAGCTTAATAATATCAAAAATCGTTTTCTCCACGTTTCTTCAGAATCGGACGATAAAGAGGAAGAAATGAAATTTGCCGAGTATGATATTTTTGCAAATCAAGATAGCGTTGACAGTGAAAATTTGAAGGCCAACACGATTGATTTACCGAACTCGCTTTTGCCCTATTTCGCAAAAATAAGCCAAATACCTCTGCTCTGCATCACAAAAACACAGCTAAACTTCTTCCGCGTTCAGTCACCTGCTCCTACAAGAAATGATAAGGGAGGTATTGACTATCCGGAGGGGCAGAAACTTTCTCAACTTCCAAAGGATAAAATAACCGTGTATCCTGCGATACAGGAGTATGGAGAAGGCCTTTTCTTCCAGTTCAATGAAGAAACCTTAAAAACTTGGGACTCGCTTATAAGTACTGATGAAGCCAGCAAAAATCGATACCGGGAGAAAGAGGATGACGAGAAGAACAACATCCTTTCCGTCATGCTTGGCAAATATGGCAACTCCCATAGGTTTTATATGCTTCATACCTTTGCGCACTCCATCATTAAGGAGATGGAATTCTCATGCGGGTATCCATCGGCCAGCTTATCTGAAAGAATCTACTTTTCGAACCGCATGTGTGGTGTGCTAATCTATACAGCCGAGGGTTCCGAAGGTAGTATGGGTGGACTCGTATGGCAAGGAAAAAGCGCGCTGATTGAAAGAACTATCAAAAGGGCCATGGACCGGGCAAGACATTGCTCCAGCGATCCAATCTGCTGGGAGCGCGACAAAGAAACTATGAATCTTGCGGCTTGTTTTTCCTGCGAGATGATTTCTGAGACTTCTTGCGAATTCAGAAACATGGGGCTAGACAGACAAGCACTCGTTAATGATTCTTTTGGCTATTTCAGAAAACTATCCTTTTGATTCGGTGTATTTCTCGCCATCCTGCAACCAGAAGTTCTTCTTTGAGGGACTTCTGGTTTGTTATTCGCCCCAATCTCGGTGTGCCAGAACAACACCAATTCTTTCTACAATACCACAGACTAGAGAGTTCCCGATGAAAAAGGCCCTTCTAACAGCTGTCTCTCCCGCTGTATGTCCACGGGGAAACATATCCAATTGTTCTAACTCGGAAGGAACCAATCGGCGATAACGGTGAGTAACAGGATCTTCGATTACGTGTTTAAACCTTGATGCAGATTGTCCTCCTTCGGCTGTTATAATCGTACGGGATGGCTTGTCAAGAGCATCTGGAAAAACCATTGGCCCCTCACTGTAGAGGTACTTAAACCCTGTCGTTCTACTTACTCTCTCGATTTTCTTACTACCCTTCTCTCGCTGCCAGGTCTCAATTGAGGCATTGTCGATATAATAATCTTCAGTTATTTCTTCCCTAAGAGTTTCAGCGACAATATCCCCTAGTGTTATTCTAGGGCCATTATAGCGAGGTTTTACTTTTGCGGTATAAAACGCCCCATGGACCATAACCCCGGCATTTTCAAATACCCTCTTCTGTGGGGTCTCTTCGTTAAAATGGTCACTTATATCTGCCAAATCCCATTCCGGATTCTCTTTAATGGCCCGACCTTCGATGTTGTCGTTTCCGGGTTCTACAGGAAAGGCTTCCGCCATTATCCCGTTATTATAAATCCATTCTGTTGGATTATCCAAACCCTGGCATAATGGTGAACCATTTCTATACGCAAGAATGAAGGTACGACGACGGCGCTGAGGCATACCATAGTCCGCAGCATTTATGACTCGCCATTCAACACTATACCCCAAATCCGACAAAGACTGGAGAATGATGGCAAAATCGCGACCTCGCCTTTTCGCTGGAGAGTGTATTAACCTGTCAACATTTTCCAAGAAAATAACAGTGGGGGCATTCCCCGCTGCCTCCTTATCTTGAATGAGTCTAATTATACTCCACCATAAAGCGCCCTTCTGTCCCTCTATTCCTTCTGCCTGTTGAAGAGAGCGCGCTACTGAATAATCTTGACAGGGGAATCCTCCCACTATCATCTGGGCGTCTGGAATAGTTTCCGGATGTTTGACAACCTGCTCAATGTCCTCGTTTACACATGAGCCTAGTCCATAGACTCTTTCATATGTTCGCCAAACATGCTGAATGGTAGAGTTAGGTTCCCACTGATTACTCCATATTACATGATAAAAATCACCTCCGAGTCTTGCATTAGCACGTTGTTCAAGACCAACCCGGAAGCCGCCAATACCTGCAAATAACTCTAATACGTTAGGCATGCGGAAACGTTATTAACTTACAAAGTTAATATTTTTTGGGGGATATAGACCGTATAAAGTATGCGCTTTAGAGAAAGACTAAATGTATTCTGTTGTCCAAATGTTGTCCAACTAACGAAAAATAGCCCATAGAACATATTCTACAGGCTATTAATGTGCCTCGGGCGGGACTCGAACCCGCACGGCCGTTTCGGGCCAAGGGATTTTAAGTCCCTCGTGTCTACCATTCCACCACCAAGGCTGGGGTTGGGGCTACAAAGATACGAATTTTTTTCAATGGGGAGAAACTCATCCACGAAAACAGCCAAAAACGTGGACGAACCCGTCACAACACTCAATAATACTTCTTCTCCAGCCTGTAGAGGGCGATAAAGATGAAGATGAGCACCGTGAAGGCCCAGAGGGAAGAGCCACCGTAGGAGAGCAGCGGCAGGGGAATGCCGATCACGGGCATGAGACCTATGGTCATGCCTATATTGATGAACAGGTGCATGAAGATACACGCTGCCACGCAGTAGCCGTATATCCGGGTGAAGGGGGCGCGGCATTTCTCCGCGTCAAGGACAATCCTGGCTATGAGGTACACATACAGGAGTATCACGAACAGGCTTCCAACGAAGCCCCACTCTTCGCCCACGGTGCAGAAAATGAAGTCGGTGGTCTGTTCCGGAACGAAGCCGAAGGTGGTCTGGGTGCCGTTGAGGTACCCTTTCCCGAAGAAGCCGCCGGAGCCGATGGCAATCTTGGACTGGTTCACGTTGTAGCCCACGCCCGAAGGATCGTCCTTGATGCCCAGCAAAACCTCTATCCTTTTTCTCTGGTGATCCTGAAGCACCTTCTCGAAGATGATATTGGTAGAGAAAACCAGCAGTATGCCCACCAGGAACGCGGCCAGGGATAGCCCCAGGACGGAATCGTTACGGTTGTAAGAAACCAGGCCCAGAACGGGGATGCCGGCAACGCACAGGAAAATGAGAATATACAGGGGCTTAATATGCAGCAGGAACCTCCAGAAATACTTTCCGCTCTCGTGAGCCTGCGGCACATAGGTAACGTTCGCCATCCAGTCCATCTTGGCCTGCACTGCATCCTGCAGCAAGCCCCAGAGCCAGGGCACGAACGACATCACCAGCACGAATCCGGCACCTATGAAGAACCTTGTCCAGCCCTCTCCGCGCGGTGCATACAGGGCGTTTAGCACGGTAAGGACCCCTATCAGGATAAGTATGGACGTATACGGGCTCAAAGTGAGCGTGGTGATGAACAGCACTATCACAAGTCCTATCATCCCCAGCCACCAGCCGGAAAGCCCCTCCCGGTAAAGCACGAAAATAAAGCCCAGATACACAAGGGCCGACCCCGTTTCACTCTCTGCCAGAATCACCAGCATGGGCAGTACAATGGTCCCAAGGGTGAACAGAAGATCCCTGGTACGGCTCATCTTGTAGCCTGTCTGGCTCATGACCACCGCCAGCATCAGCGAAGTGGATATCTTGGATATCTCCGCGGGCTGGAACCTCACAACGCCGAATTCAAACCACGACCGGGAGCCCTTCACCTCCACTCCAAGGAATATCACCGCTATCAGCAGCAGTAGCACCCCTCCGAATATCGGCACGGCAAGCCCCTCCCACCAGTGCGCGGGAATCACGAACAGAATGAGCGCGGCAAGCCCGAACGCGGTGAGCATCCACACGAACTGTTTCCCACTTCGGACACTGAAATCGAAAATGGACGACGGCCCGGTGGAATGGATGGAAGCGTATATGTTCAGCCAGCCGATGAATACCAGCAGCAGATAGACCACCACAAGGTTCCAGTCCACCGATTGCCCAAGGCCTCTCTGATGTGAATTCACTTCTATCATCTGGTCCTCACCCTGTATAAAGTGTTAGCGCCCCTCATCCTTGCCTCAAGGTCCTTTCTTTCCACATGTCCCTTGATATACATCTCCGCCATGAGCGAGGCGATGGGGGCCGCATAGGCCGCGCCGAAGCCGCCGTTCTCCACATAGGCCGCAATGGCAATCTGGGGATTGTCCTGGGGGGCGAAGCAGATGAACACCGAATGGTCCGGACCGCGGGGGTTCTGGGCCGTACCGGTTTTACCGCAGATGTCCAGCGAATCCACATGCGCAACGGCCGCGGTTCCGCCGGTTCCGGCGGGTGCGTTCACGGCCCTCCACATGCCGTGGATGATCTTGTGGAAGTGGACGGTATCCACCATTGTATAGTGCTTCTGGTAATATTTGGAATCTATTTCCACGCCGGGGGATGCCTTCACGATATGCGGGATGTAGTAGTACCCGCGGTTGGCCACCGTGGCGCAGAAATTCGCAAGATGCAGGGGGGTGGCAAGGATCTCTCCCTGGCCGATGGAGAGGGAAATGACCGTGGTGGCGTTCCATCGACCTTTGCCATATCGGCGATTGTAAGTCTTTGACGTGGGAATGCTCCCGCTGAGCTCCGCAGGGAAATCGCTTCCCAGTTTATGGCCGAAGCCGAAGCTCTCCACATATTCGTGCCAGTGGTCCAGGGCATCGCTCACGTTCTCGTACTTGGGATTCTCCAGGATATTCTTGAGCACGTAGCAATAATAGGCATTGCACGACATCATTATGGATTCCTCCATGTTGATGGGGGAGCGGTGGGCGTGGCAGCCCAGCTTCTTGCCGTTGCCGAAGTGATAACCCTGGCTGCAGGGATATGTCATGCTAGGGCGCAGGACGCCCTCCTGCAGGCCGATGAGGCCGTTCACCAGTTTGAACACCGAGCCCGGAGGGTATGACGCCTGCACGGCCCTGTTGTACATGGGCTTATATGGATTCTTGGCCAGGGACTCGTAGTATTTGCCAATCTCCGCCAGCTGGTTCACGTCAATTCCGGGGCTGGACACAAGTGCCAGGATTTCCCCGGTAGAAGGCTCGATTGCCACAACCGAACCAACCTTGTTGCGCATGAGCCTCTGGCCGTATTGCTGCAGTTCTGCGTCGATGGTGGTAACGATATCGGTTCCCGGAATGGCCTCCACATCATCTTCCCCGTTTTTGTACGGTTCCTGGATAAGCCCCTTTGCATTGCGAAGGTAGATATGATAGCCCCTCTGCCCGCGCAGTTCTTTCTCCCTTGCCGCCTCGATTCCCGTCATGCCGGCAAAATCGCCCACGCGGTATTCCCCTTCATGCCTGTCGATGTAGGCCTGGTTCACCTCCGACACATAGCCCAGGAGGTTGCCGCCTGCATTGATTGGATAGTCGCGCACGTTCCGCATCTTCCCGCTGAATCCGGGGAACTTGTAGGCCACTTCCGCAAAGCGGTTGTACACCTCCGCCGGCACCTGCCTCATCAGAGCCACGCTCTGGAAGCCTATGCTGCGTCGGTTGCGGTGGAATTCCTCCATCTTGTCCTTGATGTACCACTCGCTGGTTTCCAGCACGGCTGCAAGGGCCAGGGTGTCGAACTCGTCCACCTCACGCGGGGCAACCATTATGTCGTAGGCCACCTTGTTGCCCACAAGGATTTTACCCTTGCGGTCGTAGATGGTGCCGCGGATGGGATAAATGAGTTCGTAGTACTTGGACTGGTCCACGGCCTTTTCCCGGTAGCGCCTGTCCACCACCTGGATGGAAAAAAGCTTCACCAGGAGGATGGCAGTAACAACGCCCAGGCCGATAAGGAGCCGTATATGACGGTCGTCGCTCATTTACGGGAATCGGGTGCAAGAGGATCGGCAACAAGGAGCGACACCAGCACGCCCGCGGCCAGAGAGCAGATAAAGCGAAGGAAGTTGAACCAGAAAGGACGAGTGCCAGCGGAATCCGCCCATATGAATACCACCAGGAACAGGGCCTGTGCCAGGGTGATTGCAAGCAGCACCTGCCCAAGTCCGCTGCGCCGGACAGAGAAATCCTCACCTCTTGAAATGAGTTCCTCGCCGAAGATGAGCCTTATCATTTCCTTGCGGCAGAAAGCCACCGGCACAAGCGCCAGTGTGTTCAGGCCGATGATGCCTTCCGACAGCAGGTCCACCGAGAGGCCGGTTCCGAACGCTATGAGCATGGCCACCGTGGTGGATATGCCAAGAGGGATGCAGAGCACCATCACGGGCAGTATCGTGAGCATGATATACGGCGTGAAATGGAAGTAGTTGGTGAGCAGGAGCTGCGCCACCAGCAGGATCAGATACACTGCGAAAAACCCGTTCTTTCTCATCTCACAAGGCCCTCCACTTCCGCCTGTGCCATGTTAAAGGCAACCGTAACATACCTCAGGGCAGTGAAGTCCTGGAACAGGGTTACGGAAATTTCATTCACCTGGCCGTTCACGATACGCGACCTTCCGGCAACGCCAAGAGGAATGTCAGGAGGGAAAACCAGCGAGTGGCCGCTGGTATAGACGGTATCGCCCTGCTCGAATTTGAACTGTAGCGGAATCTCCCTTAGGAGCGCCCCGTTGGAAGAGTATCCGTCCCAGCTCAGAAGGCCGGTGGCGCCTTCCTCTCCTATCCTGGCGCTCACGGAGATGTCCGTATTCTGCAGTGTGAGGGCGTAGCTGTAGTGTGCGCTCACCGCTTCCACTATTCCCACTACGCCGCTGGCCGTAATGACTCCGGAATTCTCCATTATGCCGTCCTCCAGACCCTTGTTCAGGATCATGTAATTGTGCTGCTTGTTGCGGCTTATCTTGCTTATCTCGCAAGGAACATATGTGAAGCCCCTGGACCTTGATATTCCGTAGCGCATTGTGTCCACCATTTCCTGGTGGACTATATCCTGAAGGATGGCGTTCTGACGGCGGAGTTCCGCATTCTCAAGGGCAAGGGATTCGTTCTGCCTGCGCAGCGAGAAATAGTCCCCGATACGCTGGGAACTGCCCCATACCGAACCCATGAAGCCATGGGCGGCGCGGGCCACCCACATCCTCTGGAGCGGAGCATTCCTGCGGAGCATATTCAACGACGCTATCTCCAAAAGAATGAAGATAGCGATCGCCACAATTCGGTTTACCCATATGCCGCTTTGTCTCATCAGCGCATAAGGAAGGAATAATTATCCGTGTTCTTAAGAGCGATGCAGGTGCCGCGGGCCACGGCTCGAAGCGGATCTTCGGCAACATGGAACTGGATGTTCACCTTCTCCGAGAGGCGTTTGTCCAGGCCCCTGAGGAGGGCGCCGCCGCCGGAGAGGAAAATACCGTTCTCCACAATGTCCGAGTACAGTTCCGGAGGGGTTTGCTCCAGTACCTGCTGGATGGAAGCCTCTATGCGGGCCACGGATTTGTCCAGGCAGTGGGCAATCTCCTGATAGGGGATGAGCACTTCCACGGGGTGGCCGGTCATGAGGTTGGGACCGCGCACCAGGAAAGGTTCCGGCTCCACGTCCAGTTCCGGAATCACCGAGCCAACTGCGATCTTGATCCTTTCGGCAGTGGTTTCACCTACCTTGATCACGTGCTGCTGACGCAGGTAGTTCTGAATGTCGGAAGTGAAAACGTCGCCCGCCACGCGGATGGAATCCTGCTGGACTATGCCGCCCAGGGAAATGACTGCGATTTCCGTGGTGCCGCCTCCGATATCCACAACCATGTTGCCCTTTGGCGCCTCCACGTCCAGGCCGATACCCAGCGCGGCCGCCATGGGCTCATAGATAAGATAGACGTCGCGGCCTCCGGCGTGCTCCGAAGAGTCGCGCACGGCCCTGATCTCCACTTCAGTGGAACCGGAAGGTATGCCCACAACAATCTTCAGATTGGGGGCAAAGAGGCTGCGGTGACGGGAATTCACCTGGCGGATGAAACCGCGGATCATCATTTCCGCGGCGTTGAAGTCGGCAATCACACCGTCCCTCAAAGGGCGCACGGTCTTGATTCCGGGATTGGTTTTCTCGTGCATCAGCTTTGCTTTCTGGCCCAGCGCGATGCACTTGTTGGTATTATTGTCGATGGCAACGATGCTTGGCTCGTCCAGGGCGATTACGTCGTTCTGGAAGATGACGGTATTGGCCGTTCCAAGGTCAATTGCCAGTTCTTGATTTAAAAATCGGAAAGCCATATTGCTTCAGTTTTTGAATAAGTGTGTAAAAGTACGAAAAATTTCTTACATTCGCATAGAAAAACAAGTACCATGGCCTCAAAAAAATATTTGGTCGTTACGGCCGGCGGAAGCGGAACCCGCATGGGAGGCCCTCTGCCCAAACAATTCCTTGATTTGGGAGGAGAGGCCATCCTTCAGAGGACGATAAGCGTTTTCACCGGAGCAATCCCGGACATAAACGTGATCACGGTCCTTCCCCGGGAGCACGTCCAGTGGTGGCAGAAGTATTGCCAGGCACATCCGTACCCCCAGCCGCAGCGCATTGTGAAAGGCGGCTTCACGCGCTTTCATTCCGTACAGAACGCCCTTGCCGTCATACCGGACGGAGCCGTTGTGGCCGTTCACGACGCCGTGCGTCCGCTCATATCCCCGGAGCTGGTAAAAAGCCTTTTCGGCGCCATGGAAAGCCATAGGGCTGTGATTCCGGTAACTCCCGCAATCGACACTCTGAAACTTCTGGACCGGAAGGACGGAGTGCTCACCGAGGCGCCGGAAGTCCTGGACAGGAGCCGCGTCTGGTGCGCCCAGACCCCTCAGCTGTTCCGCTCTGAAGACCTTAAGGCAGCGTATTCCCAGGCCTACGATACCGTCTTCACCGACGACGCTTCCGTGGCCTTCAGATACGGAATACCGCTCACCTTCATGGAAGGAGAGCGGCTCAATCTTAAAATCACCACGCCCGAAGACCTGGTTCTGGCAAAAGCTATTCTGCGCCTTTGCTAGAAGCGTCGGAGAAACTCGTGCTTTTGTAATCCTTCACCCACACCTGGCGCTCGATGGGCTGGTCCAGGGAAATCATCGTATCCGACGATTGGATGTAGGGTATCTTCTGGATGGTGTTCAGGAGGATTTCCATAAGGTGGTCATTGTCAAAGCAGTACACCTTTGCAAGGATTGCATACCTGCCGGTGACGAAGTGGCATTCCACAATCTCCGGAATCTTCTTCAAGGCAGCTATCACCTCCGGATACTTCGCACTCTCGGATACCGTGATGCTCACGAAGGCGCACACGTTCAGCCCTATGGCCTGGGGCTTCACCAGTATTCGGGAACCGGTGATGATGCCGTTTTTCTCCAGGCGCTTCACCCTCTGGTGAATGGCCGCACCGGAAATGCCGCACTCGCGGGCAATCTCCAGGAAAGGCATCCTTGCGTTCTTCACCAGGAAGGCAAGGATTTTCTGGTCGATGGTGTCCAGATGATAGCTGATAGCCATAATTATTTCCTCCTGTATCGTTTGGTCCCGCCGGTCCCGGCGCCGCCCTCCACGATAGCTTTCGCTTCGGATTCGGTGAGGGTTTCAGCCTTGACTCCGCGGGGGATTCTGTAGTTCTTGCCTCCGGCTTTGATGTAAGGACCGTAACTTCCGTTCAGCACGGAAATATCGCCCCACTGGGCAATGACGCTGCGCTCGGGCGCAGACGGTTCGGCATTCACCAGCTCTATGCATTCCTCCAGGCTTATCTTCAGGGGATCGGCGCCCTTCGGAAGCTTGAGGTTGCGGGCTCCGTATTTCAGATAGGGGCCGAATTTGCCCTTGGTGGCAATTATGTCCACTCCGTCCAGCTGGCCCACGGTGCGTGGAAGTTCGAAGAGTTTCATCGCCTCTTCCACGGTGAGGTTTTCAATGAGCTGTCCCTTCTGCAGCGATGCGTACAGGCGTTTTTCGCCGCTGCCCTTCTGAACGTACGGGCCGAATTTTCCGAAAGCCGCGATGAGTACGTCGCCGTCCGGGGCGGTGCCGATCTCGCGGGAAACCTTGCTGTATGAACCGCTGCTCAGAACTTCATCGACACGCTCGTGGAAAGGAGTGTAGAATGCCCTGATGGCGTCTTCCCATGCCATTTCGCCCTCTGCCACGCGGTCGAAGTCCTTCTCCACGCTGGCGGTGAAGTCGTAGTCCATCACTTTGCCGAAATTCTGCACCAGATAGTCGCACACTATCATGCCAATCTCCTGAGGCAGGAGCTTGCCTTTTTCGACTCCGGACACCACGGTCTTCTTTGCCGATGAGATCTTTCCGCCCTTGAGCGTGAGGTTCGTGACCTCGTGTTTCACTCCCTCCTTGTCGCCCTTGACGATATATCCGCGTCCGGTGGTGAGGGTGGAAATGGTGGGGCCGTAAGTGGACGGACGTCCTATGCCAAGTTCCTCCAGCCTTTTTACCAGCATGGCCTCGCTGTAACGCGGGGGAGCGGCGGTGTAACCGCATATCGCCTGCACGGAAATATCCTCCATGGGCAGCCCCGGCTGAAGGTCCGGAAGAATCACGTCGCCTTCGTCCTGGGAATCATCGTCCCTGCCCTCCATATACAGCTTCATGAAACCGTCGAAAAGGATCTCCGTGGCCTGGATGCCATATTTTTCGCTGCGGGTGGATGAATTCACCTTGATGCTTGTGTTCTTCACAATGGCATCGCTCATCTGGGAAGCCATCGTGCGTTTCCAGATAAGCTGATAGAGTTTCTGTTCCTGGACCGTGCCTTCTATGCTTGTGTTGGCAAGATAGGTTGGACGGATGGCCTCGTGGGCCTCCTGGGCACCCTTTGAATGGGTGTGATACTGCCTTGGACGCGAATACTCCTCACCGAAGTTTTTGGTAATGTACTCCTTGGCAGCGCCAAGCGCAAGGCTTGCCAGGTTGGTGGAGTCCGTTCTCATATAGGTGATGAGACCGCGCTCGTAAAGGGCCTGGGCTATGCGCATGGTTGTGGCAACCGGGAGACGAAGCTTTCTGGCCGCTTCCTGCTGCAGGGTGGATGTGGTGAAAGGTGGAGACGGCATGCGCTGCGCCTCCTTCTTATCCACCGAAGCAATGCTGTATTTTGCGCCTATGCTGTCTTCCAGGAAGCGGCGTGCCTCCTCCAGGCTGCCGAAACGGCTGTCCAGAGTGGCATTTACCATTGTGTTCAGCCCTTCCGGACGGAACACTGCCTCCACTTTATAAAAAGGCTCGCTGGAAAAAGCCATAATCTCCTTTTCCCTGTCCACCACTATCCTCAGGGCCACGCTTTGGACGCGGCCGGCCGACAACTTGGGCTGGATTTTCTTCCACAGGATGGGTGAGAGTTCAAAGCCCACAAGCCTGTCCATTACACGGCGTGCCTGCTGGGCGTTCACCAGGTTCATGTCTATATCTCTGGGATTGTCTATGGCTTCCAGTATGGCGCTTTTGGTGATTTCGTGGAAAACTATGCGCCTGGTCTTGGCCGGATCCAGTTTCAGGGTTTCGCTGAGGTGCCAGGAAATGGCTTCACCTTCGCGGTCTTCATCGGAAGCCAGCCATACGGTTGCCGCTTTGTCGGCCATTTTCTTAAGGTCCGCAACCAGCTTCTTCTTGTCCTGGGGAATAACATACTCCGGACTGAAGCCGTGCTCTATGTCCACGCTCAGTTTGCGCTCCTGCAGATCACGGATATGGCCTTTGCTTGCCTTGACAGTAAAGTCTTTTCCTAAATATTTCTGAATGGTCCCAACCTTGCCCGGGGACTCTACGATAACCAGATTTTTTCCCTCCATAGCCAGATCTTTTACCGGCTTAGTGCCGATATTTTTTGCAAAGTAAACCACTTTTCGGGGATATTTCCAAATTTTGTTGTTAAATTTGTAACTCGTATCAAAATGCAAGACCAAAGGTCTTGTTGCACTTATAAAAAATTGGACATGACAGAAGGCACAAAGAAGAAGATAATCCGCTGGTTCTGGATAATCCTGCTCACTCCCATCGTGCTGTTTGCGGCAATGCTGGGAATAGTCTGGGGCTTCTCCGACATTCCCACGATGGAAGAACTGGCCAGGCCGGAGACCAAGCTTGCAACCCAGGTGATTGCGGAAGAAGGGGAGATACTCACCACCTATCATATAGAGAACCGTTCATTCGTAAACTACGACGAACTTGCACCCAATCTGGTGCAGGCCACCATCGCCACGGAGGATGCCCGTTTCTACAGCCATTCAGGAATAGACTTCAAGAGTCTGGCCCGCGTGCTTGTGAAAACCCTCCTTTCCCGCGACTCTTCCCAGGGCGGCGGCTCCACCATCACCCAGCAGCTGGCCAAAACGCTGTACCCCCGCGGAGAAGGCCGCGGCAAGCTCCGCATGGTATGGATTAAGCTCCGCGAATGGATTACGGCAGTGAAACTTGAGCGGAACTACACCAAGGAAGAAATCGTGGACATGTACCTCAATGCGGTTTTCTTCGGGGCCAATTCCTATGGCATCCATTCCGCATCGGCATATTTCTTCAACAAGAAGCCCATAGACCTGAAGCCGGAGGAGAGTGCGGTTCTGATAGGCATGGTGAACAAGCCCACGCGTTACAACCCGGTGATCAATCCGGACAAGGCCCTGGAACGCCGCAACCTTGTGCTGGACAGGATGTGCACATCCGGATATCTCACAAGGGAGGAATGCGACTCCATCCAGAAACTCCCCATAAAGCTGTATGCCCGCACGGTGGACCGCACCACGGGCGTGGGCCCCTATTTCCGCGACATGCTCCGCAGGACCATGAGCGCCGAAAAGCCCCGCCGCAGGGACTATCAGTATATAGAGGAATTCCAGGCGGATTCCCTCCTCTGGGCCGATGACCCCCTGTACGGATGGCTGAACAAGAATTTCAAGAGCGACGGATCACAGTACGATCTGGACCGCGACGGCCTGCGCATCTACACCACCATCAACTATAAGATGCAGGTGTATGCGGAAGAGGCGGTGCAGGAGCATCTGGGCAAAGACCTCCAGGTGGCTTTCAACCGCGAACTCCGCAGCCGCAAGAATGCCCCCTACACGAACGGCACGCCCCAGCGCTTCATAAACACCGTAATGGACCAGGCCCGTCACTGGAGCGACCGCTACCGCATGATGAAGGCCGCCGGAGTGTCCGAGTCGGAAATAATGAAGTCCTTCAGCGAGCCCACCCATATGAGGGTGTTCACATGGAGCAAGCCCGGCTACAGGGACACAGTCCTCACTCCGGACGACTCCATCCGCTACTACAAGTCCTTCCTCAGGGCCGCCTTCATGGCCATCGAGCCCGGCACCGGACATATCCGTGCCTATGTTGGCGGTCCGGACTACCGCTTTTTCAAGTACGACAACATCCACCAGGGACGCCGCCAGGTGGGTTCAACCGTGAAGCCCTTCCTTTATACCCTTGCAATGGAGTCGGGCATGACCCCCTGCGACCAGGTGTACAACACCCCTCCCGTAATAATGATAGGAAAGGACAAGACCTGGTCGCCCACGGACGCACATGCCGACGGTTCCGTAAAGAACCTGAAGTGGGGCCTTGCCGCCAGTTCCAACTCCCTCTCGGCCTATCTCATGCAGCAGCTCGGGCCGGAGGCTGTTGTTAAGCAGATGCACAAGATGGGCGTAACCACCCACATCGACCCTGTGGCCGCTCTGTGCGTGGGTTCGTCGGACGTGTCGGTGTTCGAGATGGTGTCGGCCTACAATACTTTCCCTTCGCTGGGAGTCTATACATACCCCATCTTCGTTACCCGCATAGAGGACAGCGAAGGCAATGTGCTCGGACAGTTCTCGCCCCGCCGCCGCGAATCCATATCCGAAACGGCAGCATATAAGATGATAGGTATGATGAAAGGCGTGGTGGACGGCGGAACCGGCGGACGCCTGCGCTACAAATACGGTCTGAAGGGCGATATCGCCGGAAAGACCGGAACCACCAACGACAACTCCGACGGCTGGTTCATAGCCTATACCCCCACCATCACCGCAGGTGCATGGGTTGGCGGAGAAGACCGCTACGTGCACTTCATGAACGGTGCCCTTGGACAAGGTTCGAACATGGCCCTTCCCATCTGGGGAATATGGATGAAGAAAGTCCTGGCCGACGGTACCCTGGGCATATCGGCCGATGACCGCTTCCCCGATGCCGTGAACAATTCCTACTGCGACGGAGCGCTGATCCTGAGCGGAGGCGGCGGTGAAGGCGGAGACATAGAAACACTGGAAGATTATTATTTCGAGTAATGGCAGCATATAAGAACATAGCCGTAATCTACGGCAGCGATTCTTCGGAATGGGAAGTTGCGTGCAGGAGCGGAGAATTCACCGCGGCACACATCGACGACACCCGCTTCGACGTATATGAAATTTTCGCACGCTTCGGAAAATGGAAGCTGGTTGCAATGCGCAAGGCTTTTTCCATGCGCCAGACCTTCCCGGAAGGTGCGCAGCCGGAGGTGGACAAAACCGATTTCTCGGTGATGGTCCTTGGCGAAAAGGTGAAGATGGACTTCGTGTATATAATGCAGCACGGGGCTCCCGGAGAAACCGGCCTGCTCCAGGGATATCTGGAAATGCTGGGCATTCCCCATTCCAGCTGCAGCGCCTTCGTAACCACGGTGGCCTTCGACAAGTACTCCTGCAAGAGCTATCTTCGCGGGGCCGATATCGTGAAACTGGCGCCGGACGCCTTTATCCGCAAGGGCGGGGAAGACGTTGAGGAGTTCAGCCGCAAGGCCGTGGAGAAGCTGGGACTGCCGCTATTCGTAAAGCCCACGGACGGAGGCTCATCCTTCGGTATCAGCAAGGTGGAAGACGCGGAGAAGCTGCCCACCGCCATACGTTATGCCTTCACGGAAGGCGAGACGGTGCTGGTGGAAAAAGGAATCAAGTGCGAGCATGAACTCACCTGCGCCGTGTACACGGACGGCTCCCAGGTGAAGGCCCTTCCCGTAATTGAGATCATCTCGGAGAACGGCTGGTTCGACTATGATGCCAAATACAACGGCCACAGCGCGGAGGTCTGCCCCGCGGAGATTCCCGATTCCCTGGCAGAGGAAATAAAGTCGATATCGGCAAAGATCTACCGCCATCTTGGCTGCAAGGGCCTTGTGCGCATGGACTATATCTCCGCTCCGGACGGCATCTATTTCCTGGAGGTGAACATCATTCCCGGTATGACTTCGGCTTCGCTGGTGCCCAAGATGGTGCGCGCCGCGGGAATGGATGTCACCGCTTTCCTGAACACCGTCATCGACAACGCCTGAGATGCTTCTTTCCGAATTTATAAAGGAGGGCACAGCCTGCCTTGAGCCTTTGTATCCCACCGCGGAGGCAAGGAGCATTGTCCTTATCCTCTGCGAAGACGTTCTGGGAACCAAGAGCTATACGCACATTGTGGAGCCCAAATTCAAGGTGGACCCCAAAAAGGAAGAACCGCTGCGCGCCAAACTGGACAGACTGGCCGCCGGCGAGCCCATCCAGTACGTGGTTGGCTCTGCGGAGTTCTGCGGAAGACTTTTCCGCCTCACCCGCGACGTGCTCATCCCCAGGCCTGAAACCGAACTGCTGGCCCGCGAGGCCGTGAAGATCGCATCCATGGCAAAGCGCAGCCGCATTCCATATGGCAAGGGCGCGGAGCCCGTACGCGTACTGGACCTTTGCACAGGCTCCGGCAACATTGCCTGGACGGTGGCATTGTCGGTTCCGGGAGTGAAGGTCGTGGGCGTGGACAATTCCGAGGCCGCCATTGCCGTGGCCCGCTCCCAGGACTTCTCCGCAGAAATGAAAACCACCGGCGCCATAGCCCCCGAATTCGTGAATGCCGATGTCCTGGACCTTTCACAGGCTTCCGCCTTCGGTAAATTCGACCTTGTGCTGAGCAATCCTCCATATATTATGGAAAAGGAGAAGCCCCTCATGAGGAAGAATGTGCTGGACTATGAACCGTCGGAGGCTCTCTTCGTGCCGGACGACGATCCGCTCCTCTATTACCGGGCGGTTGTGCTGTGGTCGGAGCAGTTGCTTTCGGCCGAAGGAAAGGGCCTCACGGAGATAAATGAGGTGCTGGGCAAGGAAACCCTGGCCCTTTTTGCCTCATCGGCCTTCCGCGAAACCGAACTTGTGAAGGATTTTTACGACAAAAATCGCTTCGTTTTCTATTCAAAATAGGCCACTCGCGCCCATGTAACGCCTCTTTTTGCACTTATCCGTGTAGAAATTTTTCTAAATGGATAAGTATCCGGTACTTTGTCCCAAGGAATCCGGCACTAAAGCCGGAGTTTGAAAAAATGAGACACGGTACCTTATTATTATTGCTGCTTGTGCCGTCGCTTGCCGCCTGCTCCAAAACGGGCGGAGACGGAGAAATCCCTCTCCCGGAAAACCCTCCGGCAGTGCCGCTGGACGGAGTAGCCCGCCTTCTGTCTTCCCTCCCCATCGGCCCCTCGCAGATGAATGAAGTTGCAGATGCCGTGAATTCTTCTTCCGGCAACGGCTACGACGAAGAGTACACCATGCAACAGCTGTTCGACTCTCCTGGAGCGGGTGTGGGCGATGAGGTCTCTTCCAAGGCCCCCGGCTCCTACGAAACCCCGCTCCGGGATATGATACGCGCCGCCGTGCGCTCTTCCACCAAGGCGGGCGGGGAAAATTACGGGGATCCGGAGGAGTACCTTGCCGCCCTGTCTTCATCGGACCTCCAGATTTACTGGCCCTATTCCGGGCAGTGGGATGGAAAGACAGCTCCCGTCATAAGCTTCGATCCCGGCGACGGGCGCGATGTGAACACCGGGTATGTCCTTGGGGCCGACGGAGCCGTGCAGGAACTGCTTGTGGATGAACAAATGGCCCGGAGCCGCCCTGTGTGGGTTGTGAACCGCAATTCCGATGCGGGTTATACCAGCCTTGAGATGCTGCGCCGCCAGGATCCTTCCTGGGGAAGCGGCGGAGGAGAAATTGTGGTGAGGCCGATGGGGACGTCAAGCCCGGAAGTGAAAACCCTGCTGGCCAAGACACTGGTTGTGAACAGGCAACTGGATTCGTGGTTCTGCGGCGGAGCTGAAATGGTGTTCAGAATGGGCTCGGTGGAGGATTTTACGGCAAGCACGGAGGCGGAGCTAAAGCTCTATAGCCCTTCTGTCACCCACTTCATGGTAGTGGTACAGCGCAGCCAGGTGGGCATAGCGCAGCCCTTGAACGCAGTGCTCGTGAGCGAATGGACAAAGGGGCTGGACCGCTGTGCGTTCATGCTTGTGGAGGAAGACGGCGGCACCCAGACCAAATGGAAATGCTCTGCCGTGGTAAAGTGGAATTCCAAGAGCTATGGTTATGACATGGATATTCCCCTGAACGTGCGCGACGACATTGTGTGGAGGGGACAGCTCACCCGGAATTACTTTGAGAAGAATTCCGGCAAATACACCAGCTTCGGGGATGTGGGGGTAGTGTTCGAATTCACCTGACGCTCATCTCGCACTCGGCGCAGTGGAATTCCAGGGTGAGGGTGCGTCCGTTGTTCTTCAGAAGCAACGGTTCCGGCTTCGTCCCAGGCTTCTGCCTGGGGCATATGCCCAGCTCGTAGCGAAGGCAATACCGACTTCTCATGAGCTCGGCACCGGACCTGTGGGTTAGTTCATAGGCGTTGTCAATGCCGGTGCTGCCGCGGGAAGAGTATAACTCGCGGCTGATATGGTTGGCCACGTTGGCCCTGTAATCCAGGGTCTCCGGGCTCTTTACGGCAGAAGGAATACCTTTTCGCAGCGGCCGGGCATTCACGGGCATTGAGTCCAGTTCCTGTGCGATATCCCGCCGTGCCGCGTTCAGAAAGGCCATTCCAAGGAAAGGAAGGTCACCTTCGCATTGAAGCGATTCCACCCGGAACCGGAACTGGGCGCTCCTCTTTCCAAGCTGCTCCATAACGGTTTTCTCCATACGGGCCCGGTCCCTGGCGGCATCGGCCTCGATGGGGCGGACGAGGCTGGCTTTGCGGCCGTCTTCGCTTACTGCTTCAAGTTTCATTTCCCCGGGCGGGAAGCTCACGGAAAGAGAAACAGAGATGTCCCTCACCGCCTTTGCGGCGGCAACCGCCTTCTCGAAGTCCATGCTCAGATTGCGGTAAAGCGTCATTCCGGGAAGAAGGCCGTCGGCCCCGCGACATTCAATCATAAAGCCGGAGCATCTGAATCCGCGGAAGCCGCCAATGCCGCCGTCCTTGCGCACGAAGGCGAAGCCGTCGCCGTTCCGGAGTTCCAGCCCCGGCGCGGCAGGCCGCAGCTTTATCTCCGTCACCTGGCCTTTCTGGCGTATTTCTTCTGCGGTGCCAATCTCTTCTCCCATGGACTTTGGAGTATCCAGGGAGGCCCACCTGCCCTTTTCCCCGTAGAGGTACAACTGGGTATAACCGCGGTTGAAGGTTTTCTCCAGGCTGGTTGGAACCTGTGCGGTGCTGTGTCCGAAGGACGCGCGCCGGTACTGTCCGGGATGCTTTCTGACAAGCGCGTCCAGCGCTCTGGAATAGGCCGCTACAACGCTGCTCACGTAAGAACTGTTCTTGAGCCTTCCTTCTATTTTGAAAGAGTCGATTCCGGCATCGGCCAGCTCTTCCAGATTGTCCAGAAGCATGAGGTCCTTCAGCGAAAGATATGCTCTTGGCCGCCCCAGCCTGTTTCCTTTGGTGTCGTAGAGTTCGTAAATGCTGCGGCATGCCTGAACGCACGCACCCCTGTTGGCGCTTCTGCCGCTGAGTTTTTCGCTAAGGTAGCACTGGCCGCTGTAGCTCATGCACAGTGCTCCGTGCACGAAGAATTCCAGTTCCGCCCCGGTAGCGGCCCTTATGGCCTTTATCTGCTCCAGGGAGAGCTGGCGTTCAAGGATAAGGCGTCCGAAGCCCAGACTCTCCAGGAATGCGGCCTTTTCCGGGGTACGTATCGCGCACTGGGTGGAGGCGTGGTACACCAGAGAATCCCCGCCAAGGGTGAGCACGGCGGGATCCTGGACTATGATGGCATCGGCCCCGGCCTCCTTCACTTCTTTCAGGAGGGATGCGGCCTGTGGAAGCTCGTCGTCGAACAGAATGGTGTTCAGGGTGACGTATATCCTGCACCCGAAGCGGTGGGCATGGCTGCAAAGGGTGCGGATATCTTCCACGGTATTTCCCGCGGCCTGCCTTGCCCCGAACGAGGGCCCCGCTATATACACGGCATCGGCACCGCAGTCAATAGCTGCGATACCGATTTCCGCTGTTCTGGCCGGAGCCAGGAGTTCAAGATTTCTCAGAGAGCGTGCTACTTAAGCTGATTGAGCATCTGGACTGCCGTTGCGCCGTATTTGGCATCGGCCTTGAGCATTGTGTAGTACTCCACTGCAGTGGCTTTGTCGCCGGCCTTCTGGGCTGTTGCTGCAATTGTGTACAAAATGTCGTTGGCGTTGTCGGCATTGGGGTTGAGCTCCAGATAGCGTTTGAAGGAAGCGATGGCCTTTGCGTTTGCGCCTGTCTGGACATAGGTGTTCGCAATCTTCAGGACAACCTGTGCGTTGGTTTCGTCAACTCCAAGGGCTTTCTCGTAGAACTCGATGGCCTCTGCGATCTTGCGCTCTTTCTTCCTGGCATCGCCAATCTTGATGAATTCCTTCACAAGGATGCCGTTTGCCTTTGCGCTCTGGCCGAATTCGGCTGCGCTGGTGAGTGCTGCAATGGCGTCTTCGTCCTGGCCGTTCTTGATCAGAGCCTGACCGAGGAGGAGCCATGCCTTGCCGTTCTCGGGATCTAGTGCAGTGGCTTCCTTCAGGGATTCAACTGCTGCTGCGAAGTTGTTGGCCTTGATGAGGGTTGTGGCCTTGCGGAGAAGGGCGTTGGGGATGAGCCCGAGGGCTTCTTCGTCCACACCTTCAATGCCATATTCCTTGGCCACCTCTGCTGCTTCCTTGAGGAAAGCGATAGCTTCGTCGTAGTTCTGCTCGTTGATGTTTTCCTTGCCAAGGCTCACGAGAATGGAAGGAATGATTTCCTTGCACTTTTCAATCATTTCGGCTGCTTCTGCTTCTTCGCAGGCCTGGAACTGGGTGAGTGCTGAACGGACCATCTGGAGACGTTCGAGCTTGGATTCCGACTGGATACCGTTGTTGAATGTGTCAACTGCGGCATTGTAGTCCTGAGCCATTGCCATGGCTGCTCCCAAAATGAGTGCGGAGACCGCTGCAAATAATCTTTTCATAATATTTCTGTTCTAATGTTAATATTCCTTATAGCACGTATTTTGCAAAAATAGCAAAATTTTATGTTATTTTTGTACAGCGTTTGCGGTAATTTATGAGTAAACTGGTCAAATACCTGCTTCTGGTTGCTGCCGGACTGTTAGTTTCAATAACTGTGCCAGCACAGACACACCTGCCCCGTCTGCAGGAAGACAAAGCTGTGCGCAGGGGAACGCTCCCCTCAGGTATTACCTATTATATAATAGAAAATCCGGCAGTCAAGGGCCGGGCCGATGCCGCCCTGGTAAGGCGCTCAGAGACTGTGGATTCCACCTGGGCCATCCAGCTTTCGGAATTCTCTTCATTCCTTTCACGAAGCGGAATATCCCCGGACCGGGGCGGTTACATCCAGAAGCGGGGCGCTTCCGGAATTTTCAGCTTCCCGTCGGTGGCGGTGCACGAGACCGCGGTTCAGGATTCAACCCTTCTTATGCTGTTCACGCTTGCGCGCGGAAGCAGGGCCGATGAAGCCCTGATCATAAGCGGCGACGTGAATGCCCAGGCCATAAAAGCCAAACTGGACATTTTCTCCCTGATGATTCCCCGAAGGAATGTGGGCGTCCGTCAGGACACGCACGTGTGGAAGTACAATCCGGCACCCGACTGGACATTTACCGAAGGGCAGAACGGGGACAGAAGCACAATAAGGGTTTCTTATTCGGCACCAAGGCTGCCTCAGAACCGTCTGAGCACCAGCCAGGCCCTTATTCCCGGAGTGTTCGCAACTTATTTCGGCCCCTTTGTAAAGCGCAGGCTGGAACGCTCGTTCCAGGCGGCGGGCATCCCTTTCGCCTCCATTGATTTCGAGTACCGCGGAACTGCCGATTCTCCCGGCGATGATCTCTATACCGTTCAGGTGGTAACTGATACGGCACACACCGAAGCGGCCTCCGGTAGGATAGCCCTTGTGCTTGGGACGATAGACGAATTCGGTGCCGATGCATCTGAATTCAGAGATATCCGCACTTCACTCCGGCGCTCCCTTCTGGATATGGAGGAAGAGAAGCCGGCCGATGCCGTCTATGTGGAAAAGTGCATCTCGCACTTCCTGTACGGGACCTTCCTCTCGCCGGTGAAAGAGAGCGTGAACCTGGCCGTAAGGCGCCAGCTGGCCGATTCTTCCTGGGCGTCGCTGTTCAATACGTACAATTCGGCATGGCTGGGCGGCCTGTCCAATATGAATCTGGAAATCGTTACCGGAAAAGACAGCCTGGACACGGATAACATCATATTCGACTATAATCTGAACTATCTCATTGGCTCCACCGCAGGGGATTCAACTCCACACGTCCGCGAGATAAGGGATACGGTTCCGGAGTACGCCGTCAATCATAAGGTGAGACTGCGCGAAGCCATGGTGGATCCGGTTTCTGGCGGCCAGCAATGGGAGTATTCCAACGGGATGAAAGTGATATACCGCAACATGCCTGGCGCCAGGGGAGTGAGCTACGCGCTCATCTGGCAGGGAGGGATGGACAGTGTGGAAGGCCTTGAGCGCGGGGAAGGTGCGCTTATTGCGGAGGTCCTGCCACTTTTCGGCGTTCCCGGTCTTGGTTGCCGCGATTTCCGTGACATGCTGGACTCGGAAGGCATCAGCATGGAAGCCAGCCTTCGCATGAAGAATCTCATCATCCGCGGATGGTCGCCCTCCGAAAGCCTGCCGCTCCTGATGCAGTCTCTGTTGGCGCTCACCACTGAAGGAACTGTGCAGAAGGCCGATTTCGACTACTGGCTCAGCTGTCGCACCATGCAGCCTAACACGGCCGATGCGCTTCTGGAATCCATGATAATGCCGGATTTCAACCTTGTTTCGGAGCCAATCTCGGAATCGCTTTCCCCAAAAACCCTGAACAAGGCACTGGCTTTTTACAAGGACAGGTTCTCGCGCATGAACGAGGCCACACTTATCATAATCGGCAATGTGGACGAACCGTCGCTGAAGAAGCTCCTGGCCCGCGACATTGCCTGTTTCCCGGCTTCCTCGGGAGTTACGCCGCGCAAAACCGTGAGATACCGCTTCCGCGGAGGACATCAGGTGGTGCGTAACGGGGAAGGAGCCATGCACGCCATGTATCATGCGGAGATGCCACTGTCGGCAGTGAATTATTTCGCCTCCATGGCCCTTGAGGAGTGGCTTAACACCGCACTTCCGCGTGCGCTGGCCCGGCATGGCCTTTCCGTTTCTGTGGAAGTGAATTTCCTTGCGTGGCTTCAGGAGAGGCTGGAAGTAAGGGTGGATTGCACGCCCATGCCGGAAGAAAGCCTGCCCGAGGGAGTGGCAGTGGCAAAGGCGGAACTCTGGCCCATCCTTCTGGACAAAGCTCTGCGGGACTTGGATGTGCCGTCGGCTCAGGAGCTTTCCGTGTATAAGGAAAGGGTTGGTGCGCTGGTATCGGCCGGTCTTGACAGCACCGAGGGTCTTATGGACATGGTGCTGCTGCGCCAGGCCTACGGAAAGAATTTCGTGCTGAATTCCAAGAGCAATCTTGCGGCGGTGGACGCGGCTCGCCTGCGTTCTCTCATAACCGCGATCGGCAGTGGAAGCAGCGTAAAGCTTATGACTGAATGAATCCTCACGGCACAATAATCCAGATCGGGGACATCCTGGTTTCCGAAGATGTGGTGAAGGAATACTTCGCCTGCGACTATGACATCTGCAAGGGCCGGTGCTGCATAGTGGGGGAGAGCGGAGCGCCCGTTAAGGAAGAGGAGCTGGAGCCCCTGGAAATGTATTATGATGAGTATTCTCCGCTCATGACAGAGAAAGGGCGTGCCGCCGTGGCGGAAAAAGGCTTCTTTGAAGTGGACAGGGACGGCGATATCGTTACGCCACTTGTCTCTGACGGGGAGGAGTGCGCTTTCTGTCATTTTCAGGCCGACGGTGCCTGCATGTGCGCAATCGAGCGCCTTTTCTGCCAGGGCCGTATTCCTTTCCGCAAGCCCATTTCCTGCTCTCTTTATCCCATCCGTGTGGTGGAGCTCGGCGGAGATACTATCGGCCTTAACCTTCACCGCTGGGATATCTGCAGGGAGGCCTATGAAAAAGGCAGGCGGGAAGGAATCCGTGTGTATCAGTTCCTTAAAGAACCTCTCGTGCGCGCTTTCGGGGCCGATTTCTACGATGCCCTGTGTGCGGCGGCCGAACACTTGAAATGATATGGACAAGACACTTAGAATACTGGGAATCGCGTTTGTGGCGCTGGCATTGTCGGCAAACAAATGCAACAAGCAGGAACCTCAGACGGATCCGAACGAGCTCCAGCCGGAGGTGAGCGAGGAGATGGTGCGCCTGGGTACACGCCTCCAGAAACTGGAGCGCGCGGTAATAATCTACCACAACGACGAATACCTGGATTCCGACTATCAGATAATGTACAACCTGTGCGCCGACACGTGGTGCGGGTACACGGCTCCCACCCTGAGCGACGGCAGGAACGCCGGCTGGGATGTGAACGATGCCTGGGGCCGGCGCATGTTCGTGGTGAAGTACAAGTATCTGGATCACTACCTAGCCTTCAGGGAGCTCGCAATAAAGCACGGATACTCCGATGAACTTGCCCTTGCGGAGATCCTGAAGGTGGCATCCATGCATCAGGTCACGGATTATTACGGCCCCGTACCCTATACGCTGTTCTCCGGCTCGGAGGCCTACGAGATGGATCCTTATGCCAACCCGTACGATCCTCAGGACCGTATCTACGCCCATTTCTTCTCCGAACTGGACGACGCGGTGGCACGCCTTGAAGTGCTTGCCCAGACAGGAGAGAAGGTGATGGACCGCTTCGACCTTGTATATGGCGGCGATCCCGTGAAATGGCTCCAGTTTGCCAATTCCCTACGTCTCCGCCTTGCCATGCGCATCCGTTATGCCGATGCCGCTATGGCCAAGACCCAGGCGGAAAAAGCCGTGCAGAGCCCCTTCGGCCTCATTACCGGCAATGACGACAATGCCGTGATGTACGAGCCCGGGGTATGGCATCCCATCTATATCATCAACGTGAATTTCAACGATGCCGACACCCAGATGGGCGCATCTCTGGACTGCTATCTCAACGGCTATCAGGACCCTCGCCGTTTCAGTTTTGCCCGTCCGGCGGCCGACGGAGAGTTCCACGGGGTGCGCCCGGGAATATCGCCCCAGGCATGGACGCCGTACAAGAACAGCGCGAAAAAAGTGTCGGCACCCAAGGCCGATTATTACGATATCTGCTGGATGAACGCTGCAGAAGTGGCTTTTCTGCGTGCGGAAGGCGCTCTTATGGGATGGAATATGGGCGGCGGAGCCCAGGGCTTTTATGAGGAAGGGATACGCCTGTCTTTCGACGAATGGGACGTTGCTTCACAGGCCGAATCATATATTAAGAACCGTACCCTTGTTCCCGCTCCTTTCGTGGATGTGGTGGGCAGTGCAAGCGCTCCGGCACCGTCTGACATCACAATCGCCTGGGACGAACGCGACAGCTTCGAGCGCAAACTCGAGCGCCTGGCCGTCCAGAAGTGGCTGGCGCTGTTCCCCAACGGTGCAGAGGCCTGGGCCGACCACCGCAGGCTTCATTATCCCCGACTGGTTCCCCCTGCCGTGAACTGGGCAGAGGGTGTCGTGGATACGAATCAGGGAATACGGCGCGTGCCGTACCCCCTGGTTGAAATGTCGTCCCACGAGTATGCCTATAACAGGGGCCTCGATTATCTTGGCGGCCCCGACAATCCCGCTACCCGCCTCTGGTGGGATAAGAAACCGTTCTAAGGGTGCACCAGCGTGCCCACCTTTTCGCCCTGGAGAAGGCGGGTGAGGTTGCCGGTGGCGTTCATGTCGAAGACGATGATGGGCATCTTGCCGTCCGAGCAGAGGGCATAGGCGGTCTGGTCCATCACTTTCAGATGCTTGGAAATGGCTTCGTCGAAGCTGAGCTCGTCGTACTTGGTGGCGGTGGGATCCTTTTCCGGATCAGCGGTGTAAACCCCGTCTACCCTGGTGCCCTTCAGGAGGGCATCGGCCCCTATTTCAAGGGCGCGGAGAGCTGCGCCGGAGTCCGTAGTGAAGAAAGGATTTCCGGTGCCGCCGGCGATGAGTGCAACGCCGCCGCGCTCCATCACCTTTACGGCATCGTCTCGCATATAGTATTTGGCATGGGGCTCCATGGGAGTTGAGGTGAACACCACGGCATCCACTCCTTCCGCCTTTATGAACATGCTAAGGGCCAGAGAGTTGATAACTGTGGCAAGCATGCCCATCTTGTCTCCGTCCACGCGGTCGAAACCTTTGCCCACACCCTGAAGGCCGCGGAAGATGTTTCCTCCGCCGTTCACGATGGCTATCTGCAGGCCGGCCTTTGCGGCTGCTGCTATTTCTTTTGCATATCTTTCAAGCCAGGCCGTGTCCAGGCCTTTTCCGGCAGGTCCGCCCAGGCTTTCTCCGCTGAGCTTAAGAAGAACTCTCTTGTACATATTCATAAGATTTGAACGCAAAAGTATCGAAATAATGCGAAACTTCCAACTCAAAACCTCTTGCGTATCGGGAAAAATACCTATATTTGCGAGACAGAAACTATTCGAAACTAATTAAGATGGCAAACTTTTTCACGTCCTCAATCGGCAAGAAGTTCATTCAGAGCATAAGCGGCGCATTCCTTATCCTTTTCCTGCTGCTTCACGGCACAATCAATTTCTTCTCTGTAATTGATTCCTTCACCGGCAAGTTCGGTGTTGTCGCCAACGATGAAGCGCTATTTTCAAAGGGGGACGGCCTTTTCAAACTTGGCTGCGACTTCATGTCCACTCCAGTGGTGGATATCATGGTGCCAATCCTTGCCCTTGGCTTCGTTGTCCATATCCTCTTCGGAATCTGGCTTTCTGTTGAAAACTATATCAAGCGCGGCGGCGTAAAGCGCTATGCAGTGGCTTCCAAGGCAAAGAACGACAGCTGGAGCGCAAAGAACATGTTCGTCCTTGGCATCATCGTCCTTGGCTTCATAGGCTTCCACCTCACGCATTTCTGGGCAAAGATGCAGCTTCCGGAGATGTTCGGCATCGGCAATTTCGAGAACAATCCCTATTTCCTTCTGGAGGCAACATTCAGCAAGTGGTGGATCCTTGCCCTGTATCTGGTATGGTTCTTCTGCATCTGGCTGCACCTGAACCACGGTTTCTGGAGCATGTTCCAGACAATCGGCTGGAACAATAAGAAATGGTTGCCCCGCCTCCGCGTCATCGGCATTGTGATAAGCACCCTTATCGTCCTTCTGTTCGTTGCCACGGCGGTGAACGCATTCGTCCAGGCGAATTATATCGCATAAAAATTTGCATATTTGATTTGAATATCGCATATTTGCAACAGTAATCATGAGAACAATGGTAAATACTTGGTGGTGGCGCACTTGCAGTTCAAAACTGTAAGCAGCTTCCGCCGTAGGTATATACCTTATATAAAATGGCACGCTGGCTTACAGCGTGCTTTTTTTATGCAGAAACAATAACAAAACACAATACTACTATGAAACAGAAAAAATTCATGCTTCCGGAATCGGAGATTCCCACCCATTATTTCAACATCCAGGCTATCATGCCCAACAAGCCGCTGCCTTTCCTGCATCCTGCAACCAAACAGCCGCTCAAGCCTGAAGATCTCTATCCCATTTTCTGCAAGGCCTGCGCCGACCAGGAACTGAACCAGACCGACCAGTGGATCCCCATCCCCGAGCCCGTGCGCGAGCAGTATGCCGCCTACCGCTGCACCCCGCTTGTGCGCGCCTATGAGCTGGAAGCGGCTCTTGGAACTCCCGCCCATATCTACTTCAAGAACGAGAGCGTGAGCCCCGCCGGAAGCCATAAACTGAATTCTGCAATTGCCCAGGCCTATTATGCCAAGGAGCAGGGCGTTACGAACCTCACCACCGAAACCGGCGCCGGCCAGTGGGGCGGTGCCCTTAGCTATGCCACCAAGAAGTTCGGCATAGACTGCGCCGTGTATATGGTTAAGGTGAGCTATGAGCAGAAGCCTTTCCGCCGCTCTATCATGCAGGCCTTCGGTGCGGCGGTTACCCCTTCTCCTTCAATGAGTACCCGTGCCGGAAAGGACATCCTCACGGTGAATCCCAACGACCGCGGCTCGCTCGGATGTGCAATTTCCGAGGCTATAGAGCTGGCAATGACAACTCCCAACTGCAAGTATGCGCTGGGCTCCGTTCTGAATCACGTGTGCATGCATCAGACCGTCATCGGCCTTGAAGCGGAAAAGCAGATGGCGCTCACGGGAGAATATCCGGACGTGGTGATTGCCTGCTTCGGCGGCGGTTCCAACTTCTGCGGAATAGCCCTGCCGTTCATGCGCCACAACATCCTGGAGGGCAAAAAGACGCGCTTCATAGCCGCAGAGCCCACTTCCTGCCCCAAGCTCACCAAGGGTAAATTCGAATACGACTTCGGCGATGAGGCCGGAATGACTCCGCTCCTTCCCATGTTCACACTTGGCCACAGCTTCAAACCCGCATCCATCCACGCCGGCGGTCTCCGCTATCACGGGGCAGGAGTTATCCTGAGCCAGCTTATGAAGGACGGTTACATGGAAGCGGTGGATATCGACCAGCTGGACAGCTTCCGCGCCGGAGTGCTCTTTGCCCGCACGGAGGGTATCATTCCCGCACCGGAAAGCTGCCACGCCATTGCGGCCACCATCACGGAGGCTCTCAAGTGCAAGGAAACCGGCGAGGCTAAGACTATCCTCTTCAACCTCTCCGGCCACGGTTTTGTGGACATGGCTGCCTACGACAGCTACTTCTCCGGCGAGATGCAGAACTACCGCGTGTCCGACGAGGAACTTGCGAAGTTCATCGCCAGTGCAGACGCGCTGAACTAGAGGCTCTTACACCGGCAGGGTCTTTTCGCGGAGCCAGGAGGCGATGTGGGCAGGAAGGCGCGGGCTCAGGGTGCGGAAGACGCGCTCGTTGTAGGCGTTCAGCCAGTCCAGTTCGTCCCGGGTAAGGAGTTCCGGAACAAGACATCCGGTGTCGAAATGGCAAAGGGTGAGCACCTCGAAGCCCAGCCATGAGCCGAAATCATTTGTACCGAGGGAATGTACGGCAAGAAGGTTCTCGTGACGGACCCCGTGCATTCCCTCGCGGTATATGCCGGGTTCGTCGGAAAGGACCATTCCCGCCTGCAGGGGAACGTTGTTGAAATTCTGGCGGACGTCGTGAGGCCCCTCGTGCACGCAGAGGAAAAAGCCCACTCCATGTCCGGTGCCGTGCCCGAAATTGCGCTTGAACTTCCATAGCGGCTCGCGGGCCAGGGCGTCTATCTGGCAGCCGGCGGTTCCCGCGGGGAAGCACGCCATGGCAAGGTCGATATGGCCCTTCAGAACCAGCGTATAGTCTTCTTTTTCAAGCGAGGAACATGGCCCCAGGGGCACCGTGCGCGTGATGTCGGTGGTGCCGAAGAGGTATTGCCCGCCGGAATCCACCAGGTACAGTCCCCGCTGCTCAAGCATCGACGAGCCTTCGCGCGGAGTGACATAGTGGGGGAGAGCCGCGCCGGGACCATAGGCCGATATGGTCTCAAAACTGTCGCCCTTATAGCCCGGAATCTCCGCTCGCAGCGAATGCAGATACGATGCGGCTTCCCATTCATCGACCCGTCCGGCATTGGCCTCCAGCCAGTAGAGGAATTTCTCCATGGCAAGGCCGTCTTCCAGATGGGCGTCGCGGAAGCCGTCCAGTTCCGTCCTGTTCTTCACCGCCTTCCAGAGCTGCACGGGGGATTGTCCGGTGACAAGGGCGGGCCCGTCGGCAACAAGGAGATCCTGCAGATAGGCGTTCAGTGTGGAAGGGTCCACGAACAGCGAGGCCACTCCGTTCCCGGGAAGGGCGGTGAGGTCCAGGCCGATATCGGCATAGTCCAGAATCTCCACCGAGTCGCTCCGGAGCTCGTAGAAGCTGGCCTCCGTTTCCGAATCGGCTGCCGCAAAGGCGTCCTTACGCACATACCAGCGCGCTTCGTCCAGGGTTACAAGCAGATAGGAAATCACCAGGGGATTGAAGTCTATGTCGCTTCCGCGCACGTTCAGCAGCCAGGCTATGTCGTCCAGCGCTGTCAGGAGCACGGCATCGCAGCCCTGCAGGAGAAGCCATTTGCGAAGGCGTGACAGCTTGTGCTCGCGCGATTCCCCGCAGAGGTCTTCGCCCAGGGTGAGGATCGGAGTGCTGGGAATGGCCGGGCGGGAGGTCCATTGCGGCGACATTATGTCCGGAACAAGAACCACCCTGGCTCCGGGGACGGCAGAGCGAAGCTCTTCCAGCTGGCCGCTGCTGAAGCACAGCCCGTCCACTGCTATCACGGGCTCCTTTATGCCAAACTCTTCGCCCGAGAGCCACTGGGGGATGGAAACCGCCTCCGGGACGCGCAGCTTGTGAAGCTCCACGCCCGTTCCCTGCAGCTGCTTCACGGCCTGGATGAAATAGCGGGTATCCGTCCACAGGCCGGCATGGGAAGCCGTCACAACGACGTCGCCGGCTTCTCCAGTGAATCCTGTGAGCCATTCCACCTGTTTCCAGCGGGCTGCGGGATATTCGCTTGCGTGGGGATCGCTGCCGGTGAGAATCACTGCGTCCCAGTTTTCCTTCCACATCCGCTCCCTCAGAGCTTCTATGCGGGCTGCATACGTGTTTTCCATTGCGGGATTGTTGTCTTTTTTCACAAATATAGATATATTTGCACAAATAAAAACACATATTATGGCAGAAGATCCCCTCGAGAGAAGAGCACGCGAAGAGCGTGAAAAGAAAGGTAAAACCCCTTACATCATACTTGCACTGCTTGCAGTGGTTGCAATCGGCCTGGGTATTGCCCTTAGCATGGTAACCCGTAAGAACAACGGCCTGGTAAGGGAACTGGAACAGGAAAAGCAGGAACTCTCCGAACAGTTCCTGGCACTTCAGGCGGATTTCGATTCCCTGAACACGGACTATGAGAGCATCGCCCATCAGCTGGATACCTCCAGGGAGCAGGTTGCACTGCTCATCGAGCGCCTTAAGAAAACGGAGGCCACGAACCGCTCACAGATCCGCCAGTATGAAAAAGAACTTGGCACCCTGCGTTCCATCATGCGCGGCTACATCGTGCAGATAGATTCGCTCAACACCCTGAACAAGAAACTCACCCAGGATGCGGCAGATGCCCGCAAGGAAGCGGCCGACGCCCGCGCGGAAAGCGAGCGCCTCACTTCCCAGGTGAACGAACTCAGCGGCCAGGTGAGTGCCGGCAAGGTGATCAAGGCCCGCGGAGTGAACCTGAAGGCCTTCAACGGCAACAACAAGGAAAGCGACCGCAGCAGCCGCGTGAAGTACTTCATCGTGAACCTGTCGCTGGTGGAGAATGCCCTTGCAGAGCACGGCCCCGTTACCATCTATGCGGTTCTGAAGGATCCCAACGGCAACGTACTCACCAACGGTTCTTCCCGCAGCTTCACTTCCGGCGGAGTTTCCCGCAATTCCACGGCCCAGAGGCAGGTGGACTATGAAGGCAACGAAGTGGAAGTGTCCATCTATCTGAAAGACCTTGGAGAATTCGAAAAAGGCATCTACACCGTGGAAACATTCACTTCTTCCTCGATGATAGGCAGTGCCGAACTCATGCTCCGATGATATATATCCACGTCCCATTCTGCCGCAGTTTCTGCACCTACTGCGATTTCTACTCCGAGATAGCGGAAGACGGAATGTTCTCCCGTTACGGAGACGCCCTGTGCAGTGAAATAAGCCGGCGAAGGGACGAATTCGACAGCCGTCTTCACACGCTTTACTTCGGCGGAGGCACCCCCTCGGTGCTTCCGCTTGCGGTTTTAACCCGCATAATCCTGCAGTTGCAGGATATAGGCTACGGTGGCCCCTGGGACGAATTCACCCTGGAAGCCAATCCGGAAGACATAGTGGAGAAAGGGCTGCCGTACCTCACCAGCCTGAGGGCCCTGGGCGTGGACCGCCTGAGCCTTGGCATCCAGTCGTTCAACGATGAGATGCTATCCTGGATGAACCGCCGCCACAATGCGGAGAGGGCCGAAAGGGCGTTCCGCATGGCCAGGGATGCCGGTTTCGGGAACATAAGCATGGACCTCATCTTCGGCATATCCTCCCTGCAGGACGATGTGTGGAAAGCCACCATCGACAAAGCCATTTCCCTTGGGCCGGAGCACATTTCCTGCTACCAGCTTTCCGTGGAAGGGGACAGTACACTGGCCCACATGCTCTCCGAGGGGCTCTATACCCCTGCCGATGACGAGCTTTGCAGCCGGCAGTACACGATCCTTTGCGACAAGCTTCGCGAGGCGGGTTTCAGGCATTACGAAATTTCAAATTTCGCCCGTCCCGGCTTCGAATCCAAGCACAACAGCGGCTACTGGGCACGCAAGCCCTACGTTGGGCTGGGCCCCGGCGCGCATTCGTTCCGCGATCCTTACAGGCAGTGGAATTCTCCGCAGCTCACAGGCTATACCGCCACCAGCGAAATCCTCTCCGATGAAGACCGTGCCGTGGAAACGATTATGCTTTCCCTGCGCACCAGCGCCGGAATAGACGGAAACTATCTCCGCTCTCATGGCAATCCGGAAGGTGTGGACCTTATGGTGAAGGAAGAAGCCCTTGTGCTTCAGGAAGGAGGCCGCTACCGCATACCCGAAGACCATTTCTTTACATCCGATTCAATAATCCGTGAACTGATATGAGCAGCAAATCATTTTTCTCGCTTCTGGTAGGGCTTGCCGCAGGCGCAGCCCTGGGAATCCTCTATGCTCCCGACAAAGGTAAAAACACCCGCGAAAAGGTAAGGCGCGCAGCCGCAGGCGGTGCCGATGAAGTTGAAGACAAGGCGGAGGAGGCCAAGGAATCCTTCAAGGACCTTGGCGACAAGATGAAGAAAAAGGGCTCCGAAATCAAAGAGGGCGCCCGTGAGCTCCTGCTTCGCCAGCTGGACAAACTGGAGGCTGCCCTCCGCAAGGCCGACGACGTGAAAGAAGCCCACGAAGCTCCCGAAGCAGCCCCCGAAGAGGGCCCCGACGAGCAGCAGCCCCAGGATCAGGCATAGAGTAGTATGAGTGAGTTCACCCGACCGGCGCAGGAAACGCTGGACGCGGCCCGCGAGTATGCCGATGCCAAGGCCGATGAAATTAAGCTCCAGGTGGCCAAGGGCCTGGCGGAGTCGGTGACCAAGATAATAGTTATCCTGGTCCTGGTCCTTGTGGCTTCCACGTTTCTTCTGGTGCTTTCTTTCGGGCTCATCCTGCTGCTTGGGCAGCTGATGGGCGGCAAATATGCCATTGCGGCACTTCTCGTGGCCCTGGCGATAGCCATAGCCCTGGTGGTGCTGCTGATCTTCAGGGACAAACTGTTCCGCAACACCTTTGTCCCCGTTTTTGTGAAACTCTTTTTCCCTTTGGACGATGACAAGGCAGGAGAAGAATCAGAGGTTCAGGGAGATAGCAACCCTTGAAGGCCTGGATGCGGAGATAGTGCATCTGCACCGCGCCAATGAGGAGCGGGAAGAGGAGCTCAGGCAGATGGTGGGCTCCCTCCCGGAGGTATATACTCCCCGCGCCATCGCCCGTGAGGGCATTCGCCGTGCCGCCCGTTCGATTAATTTCTACGGCTTCGCCCTCGGAGCCATATCACTTGTGAGAAAACTGCTCAGAAAACGATGAGATACATTATTCGCGCCGTAAAATACTTTGTGCAGATAAGCATAACCATGACCATCATCCTGGTCATCCTCATGGCCCTTAACCTGGTGTCGTGGGATGTGAACGTGGCGTTCAATAACGGATGGCGTTCCGTGGCCCTGATTGCGGGGATGTTCGCCGTTGTGAGTGCCATCTATCCCATTTTCGGATATGGCAAGAGGCAGGTCGTTGCCGCCGGTGACCCTGCACAGTATAAGGAAGATATCAAGGCCGCAATGGATGCACGCGACTATAAGTTTGTGCGCGAGGAAGAAGGCGGCGCCATGGTTTTCCAGCTCCGCAGCCCTTTTGCCCGCATGTTCAGGCTTTGGGAAGACAAAGTTACAATAGAGCCGGTTCTGGGGGGATTCACCGTGGAGGGCCTCAGCCGCGATATCGCCAGAATAGCCAGCAGTTTAACCTATAAATTCAGAAGCAATGAATAAGGAAGAATTCAAAACCGTTGCCACTTTCAACGAAAAAGTGCTTGCCGACCTTACCGTTGCCATGCTCCGCGAAAACGGTATTCCTGCCGATGTTTTCGGTTACAACTCCGCCTACCCTTCGCTGAGCTATGCCCGGCCCATTGAGGTAAAAGTAAATGCGGCCGATTATGAGGCCGCAATGAAACTTCTGGAGACTCCCGTCCCTGGTACCATGGAATAATACCAGGCTTTACACAGTGAGGATTTCCTTCTCCTTGGCGGCTATGATGGCGTCGATGTTCTTGACGTGCTTGTCGGTGATTTTCTGAAGCTCTTCTTCACCTTCTTTCTCGCCGTCTTCGGACAGGCCGTCGTTCTTCTGGGCCTTCTTGAGGAGGTCTATTCCGTCACGCCTTGCGTTTCGCACGGTTACCTTGGTGGTTTCGCCCTGAGCCTTGGCCTTCTTGATGAGGTCCTTGCGGCGCTCTTCGGTGAGGGCGGGGACGATGCAGCGGATGATTTCGCCGTTGTTGGAAGGGGTGAGTCCCACGTTCGCATCCAGGATGGCCTTCTCGATCTTGGCAATCATATTGCGCTCCCAGGGCTGTATGGCTATGGTCTTGGCGTCCGGAGTGGTGATTGAAGCAACCTGGTTGAGGGGAGTGGCGGTGCCATAGTAATCCACGGTTACGCCGTTGAAGATAGCGGGGGAAGCTTTTCCCACGCGATAATTCTTGAGGTCCTCCTCCAGGAAGTCCACAGCGTCCTGCATCTTGAGGTCGGCCGCATCCACAATTTCTTTCGCTTTAGGTAACATAGTCTGTGTCGTGTTTTATGATCTGAAGTGCAAATATAATATTTTTTATTTTACGTACTCATGCAGGACCCCAAGGAGGGTGTCGTCGAATACCTGCTTTTCCTCCTCGGAGAGGAAGGAAACCTCAATGGGAACCTGGAAGAGACGCTCTTTCAGTTCATCGGGGATCTTCTTGAAATCCACTATCCTGCGTGCATCCTTCTCGGTAGTTGCGATGCAGGCGGTGGGCCAGGCCTTCACCGCCTTCAGCAGCGACTGGATGTCGGAGGCCGTGTACTGGTGATGGTCCGGGAAGCTGAAGCGCTTCACGATCTTGTATTTGTCGGAAAGATAGCTGCGAAGGGGAGTGTCGTTCGCGATTCCCGTGAAAAGGATCACCCTCTGGGCATAGGTGAAGCGGCTGTCGGCGTTTTCCGGATACACGGGCTCCATGCTCTGGTAGGAGACGGAGGTGAAAAGCAGTTTCTGGGACTCCTTGATCCCAAGGGATTCCGCCCACCGGGCCTTTTCGGCATCGTCCATATATACCGGACACTTGGTAACGATTACCATCTGGGCATCGGCAAGGCGTGAAGGAAGGTCCCTCAGGCGGCCCCAGGGCAGGAGCTTGTCCTTGAAGATGGGGCGGTTATAGTCCACGAGCACTATGTTGTAGGTGGCGCGGAGCCTGCGGTACTGGAACGCATCGTCCAGAAGTATTATCTGTGCCGGAGGGAAGTCCTCTCCGCCGGCCGAGAGCAGTTTGCAGCCTTCCACCCTGTCTTTATCCACGGCAACGGTGGCGATGGGGAATTTGCGTGCGATCTGTGCGGGTTCGTCGCCGAATTCACGGGCGCTGCCATCCATCGGCACCTTGTGGAATCCGCGGCTCTTGCGCTTGTAGCCCCTGGAAAGCACGGCGAGATTGGCATATGCCCAGTCGTCGCTCTTGACGAGGGTGCGAAGGATCATCTCCGTGTGGGGAGTCTTTCCGGTGCCGCCCACGGTGATGTTGCCTATGCATACGGTGGGCACAGGAGAGTCGAAACTCTTCTTCCAGCCCTTTTTGTAGGCCTTGTTGCGGATTTTCAGGATGGTCTTGTAAATCATAAGGTGCAAATTTACATAAAAAATCGATATCTTTGCGGCGTGAAAATAGGAAATTTGGATTTGGGCTACAGGCCCGTCACTCTGGCCCCTATGGAGGACGTTACCGACGCAAGCTTCCGCATACTTTGCAGGGAAGCCGGCGCCGCCATGGTAACCACTGAATTCGTGTCGTCGGACGGCCTTGTGAGGGATGCGGCCAAAACCATCGCCAAGATGAAAACCCTGCCGGAAGAGTCGCCGGTGGCCATCCAGATCTACGGCAACATCCCAGAGGCAATGGTGGATGCCGCCAAAATGGCCGCCCGCGCCAAAGAACTGGCCGGAGGGTATGGGGCCGATGTCATCGACCTTAACTTCGGCTGCCCCGTTTCAAAGATTGCGGGCCGCGGCGCCGGAAGCGGCATGATGCGCGAGCCGGACAAGATGGTGGCAATCACCGAGGCCGTGGTGAAGGCCGTACCGCTCCCGGTTACGGTGAAAACCCGCCTTGGCTGGGACGATGGAAGCAAGATTATCGTGGAACTGGCCGAGAGACTGCAGGACGTTGGAATCCAGGCTCTTACCATCCACGGCCGCACACGTTGCCAGATGTATAAGGGAGAGGCCGACTGGACCCTCATCGGCAAGGTGAAGGAGAATCCGCGCATGCATATACCTATTATAGGTAATGGCGATATAGACAGTGCAAGGAAGGCCCTGGAGGCTTTCGAGCGCTACGGAGTGGACGGAATAATGGTGGGAAGGGCCTCGTTCGGGCATCCGTGGATTTTCACCGAGATAAGGAACCTGCTGGACAAGGGGGAGGAACTGCCGCCGATGAGCGTGAGGGACCGCGTGGCCCTGGCAAAACGGCACTACAGGCTTTCCCTGGAGCTGAAAGGCCCCGTTACCGGCATGTTCGAGATGCGGAGGCACCTGAGCTGCTACTTCAAGGGGCTTCGCGATTTCAAGGAAACCCGCATCAAACTTGTTACCTCCAAGGATCCGGACGAAGTGCTCCGCACCCTGGACTATGTGGCGCAGCGCTGGGGCTCCGATGCCCCCGCGGCCTGCAGCGTATATGATTAACCAACCTTATTAACGATATGAAAAGGACATTTGTATTTGTTGTGGCGGCACTGCTCGCTCTTGCAGGGTGCCAGCCCACGCTGAATCCCGACCACGGGAAAGAACCCGAGCAGCAGGGAAATGAGCAGCAGGGAAACGAGAACCAGGGGAATGAACAGCAGGGCAATGAGAACCAGGGGAACGAGAACCAGGGAAATGAGAATGAAGGCCAGGGCGGAAATGAGGGCCAGGGGAACGAAGGAGAGGGAGAAGGATGGGACGGAAAGACTTTTGTGGACAGGAGTGCGGACTGGGGAGTGGAGTTCGAGGATCACGGATCCTGGTGGTCTTTCAACGTGAAGTCCTGCACGGCTCCCTATCACCTTATTAAATATATCATGGAAGGCGAGGACTTCATGGGAGCACCCGAGTCCATGCGTTATTCGCCTGTGGACATAGAGGTTGCATATACTTATTTCTGCGTGAACGTGGACGAGTCATATCTTGTAAATGCGGTGTCTTCCGCCCTTCCCGACATGGAGGAACTCGTGTGGCCCACTGGTTACGGCAAGGCCCAGGGATATGTCTTCGGCTTTGACAAAGACAAAAAGTTTACTGGAGAATATGCACATCTGGAGTCGGAGCACGTATTCTGATTTGGTTTTTCTGTAAAAAATACCTACCTTTGCGGTCCCCTAATTGTGTGGGGATCGCAATTTTTTAGTTAAACCATTAAAAATCAAGACAGTGGACACACTTAGCTACAAAACAGTATCGCTCAACGCGGCAACTGTGAACAAAGAGTGGCTCGTCATTGATGCAACAGATCTCATCCTGGGTCGCCTCGCTTCCCGCGTGGCTCTCGTGCTCCGTGGCAAAAACAAGCCCGGTTACACCCCCCATGTGGACTGTGGCGACAACGTGATCGTCGTTAATGCAGAGAAGATCCGTCTTCTTGGCAAAAAGATGACCGACCGCGTTTATGTCCGTTACACCGGCTATCCGGGCGGACAGCGTTTCACCACCCCCAAGGAGATCCTTGCAACAAGGCCCGCCGAACTCATCCGCAGGTCTGTAAAGGGTATGCTCCCTAAGACCCGTCTTGGTGACAAGCTCATCAACAATCTGTATGTTTATGCAGGTCCCGAGCACCCTCACCAGGCCCAGAATCCCAAACCCATTAAGTTAAACGAAATCTAGACAGAGCATGGAACAGAAACACGCCATTGGAAGACGTAAATCAGCTGTCGCCCGTGTTTATGTTGTAGCCGGCAGCGGGAACGTGGTCATCAACGGCCGCCCCGTGGACGAGTACTTCAAAGAGGGAACCCTCCAGTACATCGTGAACCAGCCTTTCGAGGTCACCGGTACAGCAGGTCAGTTTGACATCAAGGTCACCCTCGTCGGAGGAGGCACCAAAGGTCAGGCAGAGGCCGTCCGTCTTGGCATTTCCCGCGCACTTTGCGAGGTGGATGCAGAGGCCTATCGTCCCGCCCTCAAGGCCGCAGGTTTCCTCACCCGTGACGCCCGTGAGGTGGAGAGGAAGAAACCCGGTCAGCCTGGCGCACGCCGTCGCTTCCAGTTCAGTAAACGTTAATCTTTTACCGGACTTTACGCCTTTAGCACAGCGGTGGTGCGCATAAATCCCGAGATCCCGGTTGAAGGATGTGAATCCTCCCGAGCTACGCAAGGATTGCCCCGCTGCGAAAAAATTTCGGAGACCAGAGAGAAGATCTGCTACTCCGGATTGATGAAAGAGAATTAAAAAACAAGACAAAACAAACCATGTCAAGAACAAATTTCCAGGAACTGCTTGATGCAGGCGCTCACTTCGGACATCTCGCCCGCAAGTGGAACCCCAAGATGGCTCCGTATATCTTCATCGAGAGGAACGGAATCCACATCATCGACCTGCACAAGACTGTCGTAATGATTGACGACGCAGCAGAGGTCCTCAAAGAAATGGCCCGCAGCGGCCGCAAGGTCCTCTTCGTCGCCACCAAGAAGCAGGCAAAGGACGTCGTTGCCGAGAAGGCAACTGCCGTGAACATGCCGTTCGTGACCGAGCGCTGGCCCGGTGGAATGCTCACAAACTTCCCCACCATCCGCAAGGCCGTGAAGAAAATGAACACCATCGACAAGATGAAGGAAGATGGTACGTTCGACAAGCTCGCAAAGCGTGAACGCCTCCAGGTGGAACGCCAGCGTGCAAAGCTGGAGAAGAACCTCGGTTCTATCAGGGATATGAGCCGTCTCCCCAGCGCCCTGTTCGTCGTAGACGTTCAGAAAGAGGCCAACGCCGTTAAGGAAGCAGCCCGTCTGAATATCCCGGTGATCGCTATGGTAGATACATGTTGCGATCCCACCCCCATTGATTTTGTGATCCCGGCCAACGACGATGCAACAAAGTCCATCGAACTCGTTATGGACGTAATGTGCAAAGCTATCGAGGAAGGCCTTTCCGAGCGCAAGCTTGAGAAGGAAAAAGAGGCAGCCGAAGCTCCTGAAGCAACAGTTGCAGAAGCAGCCGCCCCTGCAAAGCGCCTCCGCAGCCGCCGCACAGCCCCCAAGGCAGAGGAAGAGGCAGCACCCGCTACCGCCCCCGCAGCCGAGGCAGAGTAATTAACCGTTTAAAAAAGAAAAGAGAATTATGGCTATCGCATTAGCAGATATCAAAAAGCTTCGTGACATGACCAGCGCCGGCATGATGGATTGCAAGAAGGCTCTCGAAGAGGCCGAAGGCGATTTCAAGCGTGCCGTAGAGATTCTCCGCGAAAAGGGTAAATCCACCCTTGCAAAGCGTGGTGACAACGAGACCACCCAGGGTGCAGTCCTCAGCCGCATCAACGGCGGAAAGGCTGTCCTCGTGTGCCTCGGTTGCGAAACCGACTTCGTGGCCGCAACGCCCGATTTCAAAGCTCTTGCAGCTTCCATCGCAGACACCGCAATCGCAACTTTCCCTGCCGATCTCGAGACCCTCAAGGCCCAGAAGACAGCGGACGGTTACACTCTCGATGAAAATATCACCAACCAGGCTGGTAAGACCGGTGAGAAGCACGTCCTCGCTTACTACGGCGCCCTCGAGGCTCCGTTTGTGAGTGAATATGTGCACTTCAACGGCAAGCTTGGTGCAATTGTCGCTTTCAACAAGGTGGTCCCTCAGGAGATCGCCCGCGGCATTGCAATGCAGGTGGCATCCATGAACCCCGTGGCAGTGGACGCAGCAAGCGTTCCCGCAGAGGTTCTCGAGTCCGAAAAGACTGTGGCCATTCAGAAGACAAAGGACGAGCAGGTCCAGAAGGCAGTTGACGCCGCCCTCAAGAAGGTTGGCATCAACCCCGCCCACGTGGACAGCGAAGACCACATCGAGTCCAACACCGCAAAGGGTTGGCTCACTCCCGAACAGGCACAGCAGGCCCGTCAGATCATCGCCGAAGTTGGCGCCGCAAAGGCTGCCTCCCTCCCCGAGCAGATGATCATGGGTATCGTGAACGGCCGTATCCAGAAATTCCTCAAGGAGAACACCCTGGAGGAACAGGAATACCAGCTTTCCGACAACAAGGAAACGGTGAAAGCCGCTCTCGCAGCAGTGGACAAAGAGGCAAAGGTGCTTGCATTCAAGCGCTTCTCCCTCTCCGACTAAGTTGCACCGCCGATAAAGTAGCCGCAGACCATCTGGCCTGCGGCTTTTTTTATGCCAGTATTCCCGGGTTCGTCCACGATTATGCCTGTTTTCGTGGATGAGTTGCCGATTTTCCCGGGTTCGTCCACGATTTTGGCCGTTTTCGTGGATGAGTTGCCGATTTTCCAGGGTTCGTCCACGATTTTGGCCGTTTTCGTGGATGAGTTGCCGATTTTCCAGGGTTCGTCCACGATTTTGGCCGTTTTCGTGGATGAGTTGCCGATTTTCCCAGGTTCGTCCACGATTTTGCCTGTTTTCGTGGATGAGTTGCCGATTTTCCAGGGTTCGTCCACGATTTTGGCCGTTTTCGTGGATGAGTTAATCGCGAAGGGGCGTAATCAGGAAATGATAGCCAGAGTGGTGAGTCCGCTGCGCTCGCCTGCCACATAGCAGGATTCTTTGGATGAGCCGCTACGGCGGAAGCGGTCCATGTACAGTGGGCGGCCCAGCTGGAACAGGTTGCACATGAAGCTGTCGCCGGGGCGAAGGCTGGAGTTGCGGGATTCCACCACGACGTATCTGCCATCGGCCTCCAGCCTTACAGTGATCAGCCGGTTTGGAAGCCATCCAAGTTGTAGAATCTGTCCGGGACGAAGGTCATCGGCAATGCCCTCCCGGGCGAATTCTTCTGATTCGCATCCGTCTTTCAGGCTTTCAATGAAGGCTTTCCATGTTGGGAATCCCGAGAAGCGGGACAGGACGTCCAGGGTGCGCACCGATATGGAAGCGACCTCTCTTGTGGAATAGCCCCACAGCCTCTCCAGGGTGCTTTCCGACACATGTTCGCGGAGGGATTTGTCTATCGCATCGGCCAGGGCGATGAAGGCGTTGTGGGTCTGGAGCGACGCCCCGAATACGCCCTCTACCCTGGTTCTCAGGGCGGTAATCTCGGGAATATTAAGTGAAACTGACATTGCGTGACAAAGATAAAAACAATATCTTTGCATTGCAATGTCTTTTTATGTCAGAGATTATCAGTGAAACGCTCCGGGAGATAACCCCCCGCCTTGTCGATGACGGCAAATACACCATCGTCTCTACCATCCGGGAGGGACGCCTTTACCTTGCCGACAGGGCCGGGAAGCGTTTCGTTCTGAAAACTGCCCGCGACGCCAAAGGGCTTGAGATGCTCAAGCGAGAGTACGAGCTCTCTTCGCGTCTCCAGCATCCATTCATTGCATCGGCCTTATTGTGGGAGGACGACACTCCGGTGGGGCCGGCCATCGTCATAGAGTATGTCCGGGGGCGGAATCTTGCTGAATTTCTGCGCGAAAGGCCGTCGCTCAAGGCCCGGGAAAGGATCTTCGACCAGATACTTGACGCGGTGGGGGCCATTCACAGGCAAAGCATCATCCATAATGACATTAAGCCGGAAAATATCCTCATAACGGAGGCCGATGACGACGTGAAAATCATCGACTTCGGTTTTGCCGATGCCGACAGCCACTTCCTGGAAAAGTCCATCGGCGGAACACGCCGCTACGCCTCTCCGGAACTGTTGGCCAATGAGACGACGGATGCCCGGAGCGACATCTACTCCATCGGCATACTTATGAAGGATATGTTCCCGGGCCGATATGGGAGTATTGCGAGGAAATGCACCTGCAAGGCCCCGGAGAAGCGGTTCGTAAACGTTTCAGACCTGCGTGCGGCATGGGAGAGGCGGAATCGGCCCGTATGGATGATTGCGGCTTTGCTTGCGATTGTGGCTGTGGGTGGGGCCGCGGCGCTTCTGTACCAGCGCCCGCGCAGTGCCGATGTTTCCACTGAGGCCAGGGTCGATACAGTTGTAATCGTCAGGGTGGATACGGTCTATCCCGTCTCTCCGGCTCCTGCCGCTGCGGTTTCGGCCCGCACCCGCTCATCGGCCCGCCAGTCCACATCCTCTCACGATGCCGTTGTGGATTCCCTTACCCGCATAATAAATGAGTACAGCAGAAAAGAAGAAGAGGAAAAGGCGGCTTTGGATGAGTATAAGGCAAAGGTGGATGCCGTTTACGCCCGCATTGTACCGGCTTTTCGTTCTGCGCTTGCCAAGGCCAGAACCCGTGAAGAAGCCAATGCGGCCTGGGTGGCTTTCAATGAAGGGGCATTGGAAGTTAATATGACCATTCCCAATTCTGCTCCGGTTGCCGTTGCCCCTCAGCTTCGCGAGTACATTCTGCAAACAAATCTCCCCCTTTATTCAAAACTGCAAGACGAACTCATCGCCCGCACCGCAGAATTGCCGCAGAACTGACAACTGTTAACGGCCGATACTCGCAAATTGATCCAGATACCTGTTCAGTGATGCAATTTCGTCAAGATTACGGGACAGGTATGCGCCGCAGAACAATTCCCTGAACCGGCAGAGTTCTTCCCACATCGCACTCCGGGCCGATAACGGCTCGTTCTGCCTGCCGAAGCGGATGGTAAGATCGATAAGCTCCTGGAAGCGCACAAAAGCACTGTCGGCCCTGTCCTGCCTGCCGGCAGAGAGGGCCTTGTACACGCGGTATGACTCACTGCCGATATTGGCCATCTGCTCGGGAAGGGACATACTTGCCCATCGGCCGTTTTCCAGAGAGGAATGCTGCATTACCTGATATATTTGTTTACGATATCCTCAATGGCCTTACGGGTATCCTGATTCAGCACATCTCTTGAAGGATTACCTTGCCAGGACCGGATATTGATAAGCGAGTCGAACTCGATAAAATCTTCTCCCGTTTCTTCTACCCAGAGATTAAACCCCCACAAGTCCTCCTGAGAGGAGCCGTTTTCCAAAAGAAGGCGCTCCAAATCGGCATGCAAGGAAGAATCTATGGCCAACGCCCCCTTCCGTACATCGGCCACACATTTAATCATATCACCGAAAGTATTCCCGGCAAGTTCTGTTAACTCTTCTCTGGAAATGGGTTGTTGTAGAATTTGCATAGCCTGATGTTTTCGCAAATTTAACGATTTTGAGATATATTTCAAAGCTCGCCTTGTTTGCCAGGTGAACTGTAATAATTGACATTAAAAGACAACTTGCCGTACGGCGGCGGGTTGTTATCTTTGCCGTGCGAGAAATTCGCTTGGTAGTGCAGCAGTATGTAAAAAAATTGCTATATTTGTCAGTGATGCGCTCACGGAAGCGCCTCAGACATAGACAAATTAGCGTTTGCACTTCGCTCTGACCGAGTAGGAACGTAGGAAATTCTTATCAAGCAGGATCAGCAGCAAGTCGTAAACGCCCGCACCAGATACCTTCGTGGTATTGCGCGGGCGTGACTTGTACCTGCTTTGGTTTCCTACGACCACTACCGGACGAGCCTCGCCCGCGTTTTTTGTGTGCACTTAAACCAAAACAATAAGATATGGGACTCTTAAACAACATCAAGGATGCCTTCAACAAGGCCGAATTCTCAGTGGCTCCTAACAAAAAGCTCAAAACAATCTCTGCCGATTTCAAAAAGGCTTTCGATCTTACTCTTGTCTTTTATAAGGGTGTAACGATTGCCGATCCTGAACTCACTTTGAATCAGCTCGGAAAGAAAACCACCAAGGAGGTGAATACGACTGCAGATGATATAAAGATCAAGGGCAGCACCAAAGTTGGCGCCGCAGAGAAGCTCTTTGACAAAGCTTTTGGCGTTACCGTACAGATTAAGGACAAGGCGGGTAAAGTGCTTGTTCCCAACGACATTACAATCGGCCAGGCCGCAAGAGGTGAATATAAATAGAAATATTTATGGCAAAGAAATCAGTTTCCTGGAAAGATTATCTCATCGACATTGATGAGAAAGGTTCAGTAAAGATATCCAAAGCCGGTGCCCCCTGCGACAATGCGAAGGCTGCACTCCGCGAGATAGCCGAAGCCTCCGGTTTTGAGGTTGACGAGAAATGGAACACCCAGCAGTTTGGCGCAAAACTGGCCAAATTCCTGGAAGAGGCAGCGCCGGCCGCACCCGTCGCAAAACCCAAAGCAGAAGCGCCCAAAGCGGAGAAGAAAGAGGATGACCCCCAGGTTAAAGCTTCTAAGGCCGATATCGCCGGAGCCCGCGTACGTGTCTATGGCAAGGCTCAGAACCGCACAGCTCTGGGCATTATGCACGCCTATATGGTGATGTATCCGCAGGCCAAGTTGGAAGACATACAAAAGGCTTTCCCTAATGAGTTGAATCCTGATTCCGGAGTAAAGCAGAACTTCGTATATGCCGAAGATAAGGGCACAACGGCCGACTGGAACGGCTTCTTCAAGGCCGAAGACGAACTCCTCAAGATGGGTGATGGCAAGAAGGTTTCAGTGGTTTCCATGTGGACCAAGCCCAGTTTCGAGCGTCTGGTGGCATGGGCAAAGCAGTACGGCATCGTAGTGGCCGATTTTGAGAAGGCTGCCGGCGGCGGCCAGAAAGGCGGCTTCCGTTTGGAGTACCTCAACGGCTACATCCCTCCGAAACCCAAGAAGGGCATCGCCTGGTGGGTATGGGCGCTTATCGCCGCCCTTATCGTGCTTCTGTGCCTGCTTCTTTTCGGTAAAAAGAAGGCTGAGCCTCAGGTGGTTGAGGTGGAAAAGGTGGTTGTTGTCCACGACACCCTTTATGTCAAGCAGATTGCTGAGATTGAGGAACATTATAACGCAGCAACTTTCGTTGCCGGCAAGGCCGATCTCAGTGAAGATGCCAAGTTCGTTCTCCATGACCTTGGAAAGGTAATGAAAGCCAACCCCGATATTCGTCTCCGCCTTGAAGGCCACACCTCCGCCGAAGGCGACGCTGCTTTCAACCAGCGCCTCTCCGAGGCCCGCGCTCAGGCCGCAGTTGACTTCCTCGTCAGCCACGAAGGCATAGACGCCTCCCGCCTCGAAGCCATCGGAAAAGGCTTCACTGAGCCCAAGAACCCGGATGACCCCACCGCCCCGGAGAACAGAAGGACAGAGTTTATTGTGATAGAGTAACAATATGACCCTCATCGACATCGTCTCTTCAGACGTAAAGCGGTACCTTGACACAAATAAGGAATTGCTGTTCAACGAGAGAGATTTTCAGATGCACTTGGCAACATTCCTTCGCCAGACTGGCCATTATGATGATGTTGACTTGGAGTATTATGTTCCACTTTCTGAGTTGAAAGGATACATATGGAATAATGAACTTCGTATGGATATTCTAGTGCATAAAGAAGAGGAATATTTGCCCATCGAACTCAAATACAAGACCAAATCTGTCCGCAAGAGTCTCCTTCGTTTCGGTGAGTCGGTTGCAGAGGTTGTTGAAGTAATGAAGAACCAAGGGGCACAAGACCTTGGAATGTATGATTTCTGGAAGGATGTTCGTCGGATAGAGATTGTCCGCAAACGATTCAAAGCTATCAAAAGCGGACTTGCCGTTTTTGTAACAAATGATCCTGCCTACCTTAAAGCGGGAAGAGACACTTCCAACCATATCCAATTCAGTATGGCCGAAGGGACTCATGGCACAAAGAAACATTGGCTTGACAAGAAAAGCACATGCTGCAGGACGCACCCGGATTTTGAGGTAGAAAATGATTATTCTATCCATTGGGAATTGAGAAAAGTTGAAGGAATTGATATCTACTACACATTATTAACCATTTAAAACACAAAGCATTATGGCAGAACTTAAAATCAATGGCCGCACCACCGTGCGCAAACTCAAAGCCGACTTCAAAGAGGCTTTCGGTTCCTCTCTTCGCGTTTACATGAGCCCTACCTGCAAAGGTAAGATGGCCGATGACGCAGCAACACTCGCTTCCATCCGCGCCGAAGGGTACAAGGGTGGAGAACTCGACGTCAAGGGCAACAAGACCGTTGGAAAATTCGAGGAAGAATTCGCCGCAACCTGGGGCATCGGTGTCCAGGTAGCCAATGCCGACGACAGCAAGCTCGCCGACAACAAGGCAACCCTCGTAGCCGCCGGTAAATAATTACCCTCTCACATTAACCAGGAAGGGTGGGGACATCCTTCCGGGTTCCATTATACCGAAAGAAATCTTTATTTTCAAAGCAATATGGGACTTTTTTCATCTAATCCGGTGCAAAGCGCACAAGAAGAAGTAAATCGTTGTCAAGCTTTACTGGCAGCAAAAAAAGCAGATCGTGACCTTGCAAAAAAGAGCGGCAACTACAAAAACGCCAGTAAGAATTATCGTTTCGGTTCAAAAGAGGGAACTGTATATGATTACAATGTCTGGAACGCTGAGCAGCATTTAAAAAGAGCCAAAGAAAAATTGGCCGAAGCAAAAAGAAGAAAATAGATTAGAACATGATATGGGTTATTCTTTATAAAGCATGAAAATCCCTGGACTTAGCTTTTCCCTTAAAAGGGCCGTGGGCATCAGCGGTCTTAAGCAGAAAGTGGCACGCAAGACAGGTGTGCCACTAACCAAGCAGGGCTTGGAACGGAAAGTTGGCGGCACTGTGGTCAAGGCAGTTACTGGCAAAAAGAAGAAATAACCATGAAACGAACATTTACGGTAATCCTAATCGGGTTGGCGGCCATTGCCTGCGGCCAGCAGGCCGGGAAAAAGGCCATGTCGGACTATGAGGCATACGTCTATGAATCAAGCCTGAGCGAGGTAAAAGAGCTGGAAGGCGGCCTGGCAGGGCTGTCATCGGCAACGATGGAAGAGGTTCAGTCCTACCTGCAGGAAGTTGAAAGGCTGGAATATGAGAATGACACCATCGGCATGTCGGCCGAAGGGAGAGCGAAGTGCGAGAAACTCGAGCGACGCATTTCAACGCTGAAAAGGGATGCCGATGCTGCCGCCTCCGAGCGTCTCCGGACTATGCTCGTCCCGGCTGAGGTCAATGACGATTGCCTGCTGGAACAGACCACGGCCTACCCCGTGTACCTGGAAAAGGGCGATATCCTTTACTACAACATCGGCCTTCAGAAAAAGGGCTCCGTAAAGCTATACAATGCCGATGCAAGGCAGCTTCTTAAGACATATTCTCAAGCAATTCGCGTATCGGACTCCCTCGTCGTTGCCAACAAAGGCATCTATCTGGTGGAAGTGGCGCCCGGAGGAACACAGTACGCATCCATCGACATAACTTACAGGATGGCCGATTACTGCCACCCCTTCAAGACGGTTAACAGCGAAGAGATTGAGGCCCGGGCCGGAGACTTCCGTGTGGTTTCCAACAAAGGCATTGTGCTGAAGCCGGTTTTTGACCAGCCGCGAAAATTCACGCTTGCCAGCAACCTGAAATCCACCTTTTCCAGCGCAGCAAAGTCAAGGGCTCTAGTGGCGGTGCAGATTCCTTCCGGTGCAACGGATGTGCTGTATAATCTGCGAATTTCCACAAGTGAACAGAGCAAGAGTTCAGACGGACAATTCCCCGAGAATATGAACTATTCGTACAGGAAAATCCGCTTCCTGGGCCTGCCGTTGTATGAATCGTCCCGTGGAAGCGGCCTTATTGGCATGCTCTTGGACGACAACAGGCCCCTCCGGGAAGAGGATGCCTACTGCAACATGTATGTATTCAGGAGCCAGACGGCCGCGAAACAGTTTCAGGACGGACTAAAACAAGCATCACAGCTATCGTACGACGTGGACTATTCCGCCCTGGGAACTCAGTCCTGCAACGGCCGCATCCCAGCCAAGGGGGCGCGGACCATCTATCTGGCATTCGAAAACGAACGCATACGCTATTCCAACTACATCTGGGTTGAGGTGCTCACCGCCACCCCCAGCACGGAGTATCACACCACGAAGTACAGCGTGGAGTAGGGCTCGTGTCTTTGTGCAAGGTCGGATGAAAGTGGGGAGACCTTGTGCGCTAATGTCAAATCCCATTTTCGGGGGTTCATCGCATACGGCGGGTCTCTTTTTTTTGTACCTTTGCACGCTATGACAATTGAAACCAAACTTAAGGAAGTTCCGGTACTCCTTTTAACCGGATATCTCGGGAGCGGAAAGACAACCCTCCTGAACAGGATACTCGCCAACCAGAAAGGCATAAAGTTCGCCGTAATCGTCAATGACATAGGCGAAATCAACATAGACGCAGACCTCATAGAGCAAGGCGGAATCGTGGGCAAGACCGACGACTCGCTGGTGGCCCTCCAGAACGGCTGCATCTGCTGCACTCTTAAGATGGACCTCGTGGCCCAGCTATCGGAGATTACCTCTTCCGGCAAGTTCGACTACATCGTAATCGAAGCCAGCGGCATATGCGAGCCGGCTCCCATCGCCCAGACCATCTGCAGCATCCCGTCAATGGGCCCTCAATACGTCCACAACGGCCTCCCGTACCTGGATTGTATCGTGACCATCGTGGATGCCCTGCGCATGAAGGACGAGTTCGAAAACGGCGGTTCGCTGCAGAAGGACGATATCGACGATGAAGACCTGGAACGCCTGGTGATCGAGCAGATTGAATTCTGCAACACCATCCTTCTGAACAAGGCGGCCGAAGTGTCGCCGGAGGACCTTGGCAAACTGCGCGAAATAGTACACGCCATAAACCCCGGTGCGAGGATTCTGGAATGCAACTATGGCGATGTGGACCTGGACGAACTCATCTACACCGGCTCCTTCAACTTCGACGCGGTGGCGGGAAGCGCCGCCTGGATATCCGAAATCGAGGGAACTCATCACGACGATGACGATGACGATGACGATCACGACCACGACCACGACGAAGGCCACCACCATCACCATCATCACCACGAGGGTGAAGGCGAAGCTTTGGAATACGGTATCGACACATTTGTGTACTATCGCCGCCCCGCGCTGGATCTGAACAAGTTTGACCAGATGGTGTACCGCCACTGGCCGAAGAACATCATCCGCGCGAAGGGCCTTTGCTATTTCTCGGACGATACCGACAAATGCTACCTCTTCGAGCAGGCCGGCCGCCAGAAATCCGTGCGTGACGCGGGGCTCTGGTATGCTACCATGGAGCCGGACGATCTTGCCGCAATGATGGCCCGTTCGCCCCAGCTTCGAAAGGACTGGGACTCGAAGTATGGCGACAGGATGCAGAAGATCGTGTTCATAGGCCAGAACCTTAACCGAGAATTCATTGAAGAACTGATGGATTCCTGCCTGGCGGAATAGCCCGGCTACGGCATAAAAAAGACTGACACCGCGTGCTTCCCAGCAGGCGGTGTCTCATTCTAACCTAAAACTTAACCTATGAAAAAACTATTCGCAAGTACTTATTGCGAATTCTGTGCCATAGCGTTAAGTTCGTCGTCGGGTTTTATGGTAATTATGCGCACCGGCTGGAGGGGAAGGTCCCTGCGATTGGTCTGTACGGATGCTATTCTGTCTATTACGTTGAGCCCGGCAACGGTTTCTCCGAACACGGTGTATTCGCCGTCCAGATGCGTGCAGGCATCGGGATTCTGTACAAGATAGAACTGCGATCCGGACGATTCCTTCATGGGATTTGCCTGATCGCCCCTTCTGGCTGCGGCCAGTGCGCCTTTCTTGTGGCGGTGCATGGGTTCTCCGTAGGCGTCCTTCACAAATTCGGCGGGAATGGTATAGTTCGGGCCGCCTTCACCGTAGCGGGCAACAAGCGAAGTGTCACGGGTGAAGGGGTCCCCGCCCTGGATCATGAAGCCGTTGATTACGCGGTGGAAAAGGAGACTGTCGTAATAGCCGGCCAGGGCAAGCTTCTCGAAGTTTTCCCTGTGGCGAGGGGTGTCTTTATACAGTTTTACCTTTATGGTGCCCATAGTGGTGACGATGTCAAAAACGGGCTCGGAGGGCAGCGAGGCAATGCCTTCCACGGCTTTCTTTTCCTGTTTGGGGTCTATTGCGGCTGCGGCCACGGCAGCATCGGCCTTTGCAAGGGAGTCGGCAATTTCGGCCTCTCTTTTGGCCTGTTTGCGGGCTTCTGAATTGCCGCAGGAGCAAACTGCCAGGGCGGCCAGTGCCAGAATCAAAACGGTCTTTTTCATTGATGATGTTATTTTCCACAAAAATAACTATATTTGTTTGTTATGGCAAATCCTCTGAAACAACTGGCCGGCGAAACTGCCATTTATGGCCTGAGTTCCATCCTGGCCAGGGTGCTGAACTTCCTGTTCGTGCCCATCTATACCCGTATGCTCACCCAGAGCCAGTACGGTGTGGTAACAGAATTCATGGCCTATATAGCCATACTTCAGGTGGTGCTGGTACTGGGCCTGGAAACCGGTTGCTTCCGCTTCGCAAACAAAGAAGGGGAGAATCCGGCCAAGGTCTATGCAAACGCACTCCTTGCCGTCTTTGGCCTCAATCTGGCCTTCCTGGCAGCCATGGTGGCCTTCTCAGGGCCGATATCGGCAGCGCTGGGCTATGAAGGGTACAAGCGGATAATAATATACGTTGCCGCAATCCTTTTCTGCGACAGCATAACGGCCATTCTCTTTGCAAAGCTGCGGCAGGAACACAAGGCGGTTAAGTTCGCGGTGCTCAAGACGGTGAAGATACTCACGGAAACTGGCGCCAATCTGGTGCTCTTCTTCGTGTACCCCGCAAATCCGGACTTCACCTATCCCGTTTTTGCAATCTTCATCAGCTGCGTTCTGTGCCTGGCGCTTTTTGTGCCGGACCTTCTGCGCCTGAAGCTGAGCTTCGACAAAGGACTCATGAAGCGGATGCTTCTGTATTCGCTTCCGCTTATGGTTGCGGCCCTCCCGGGCGTTGCCAACGACTTCCTGGACAGGGTGCTGTTCCGCTTTTTCGACGTTAATTCAGAGGCCTGGCGGGCTTCCTTGGGCGTGTATCAGGCAGCGGTGAAGCTGGCCGTGATAATGAACCTGTTCATACAGATGTTCCGCTATGCGGCAGAGCCTTTCTTCTTCCAGAGGGCCCGGGACAAGAATTCCAAGGAACTCTATGCCGTTGTAATGGAGTATTTCACCGCCTTCTGCGGGCTGGTATTCCTTGGGGTGATACTCTACATCGACATTATATCCCTCTTCCTTGGCAAGGACTTCCGAATTGGCGTGGGCGTGGTGCCGATCATGCTTCTGAGCTATATGCTGCTTGGGATGCTCTTCAACGTGAGCATGTGGTATAAGCTTAGCGGGCGCACTTCCATGGCCATCTGGATCACGCTTTCCGGCCTTGTGGTAACGGCGGTCGTGAATATCGTGTTCATGCCCAAGTATTCCTACTGGGCATCGGCCTTCGGGCACCTGGCAAGCTACTTCACAATGTTCGTGATTTGCGTGCTACTGGGGGCAAAATACAATCCTTACCCGTACAGATGGGGCAGGATCCTTCTCATTTTTGTGGCCATGGGAATTGTCTATGGTGCGGCTACCCTCCTTGGCCGGACCTTCTTCCCCGAGGCCGGCATCAACTGGCTGCAGATGGGCGTGAACACCGTGCTCATATGCGCCTATGCCGCATTCTGCTGGCTTTTCCTGCGTAACCGCGGCCGTGAACTGATGAAAACCAGACAACAATAATAACACTTTCCATGAAGAAACTCTCAGTCCTGATCATTGCGGCGCTTGCAATTGCGGCGTGCCATAAGCCGGAGGCCCAGCCCTTCAGCGTAATCCCCATGCCCAATTCCGTGGAAATGGGCACCGGCGTTTTCAAAGTTGCCGGCGCGGATATTTTTGTGGATGAAGCCCTTGGTGGTGACGTCCTTCCAGTTGTGGAGCGTTTCGTCTCCCAGATGGCCCTCGTGAGCGGCAAGAGCGCCAAAGTGGCCACCGCCGATAACGGCCAGAAGATCCGCGTGATCCTCAATTCCAATCTTGCCGATGAAGGCTATGCCATCCAGGCAACCACCGGCGGAATGATAGTGGAAGCCGCCACCCGCAGCGGCGTGATTTACGCCTTCGAGACAATCAAGCAGATGCTTCCTCCCGAGGTTTATGGCAAGGCCCGCGCAAAGGCCGGCATCGACTGGGTGGTTCCTGCAGTGTCCATCGTGGACGAACCGCGCTTTGCCTACCGTGGCATGCACCTGGATCCCTGCCGCCATTTCTGGAGCGTGGACGAGGTGAAGCGCTATCTGGACGTGATGGCTGTCTATAAGCTCAACCGCTTCCACTTCCATCTCACCGAAGACCAGGGCTGGCGCATAGAGATAAAGGCGTATCCCAAGCTCACCGAGATAGGCGCCTGGAGAGACGGTACCATGATTGCGAAAGACTGGTCCTCCGACGACGGAATCCGCCACGGCGGCTTCTATACGCAGGAAGAGCTTCGCGATATCGTGGCCTATGCCGCTGAGCGCGGAATCACGGTCATCCCCGAAATCGACCTTCCCGGCCACATGGTGGCGGCCCTGGCTTCATATCCTGAGCTTGGCTGCACCGGCGGTCCCTACGAGGTGAGGAAGATCTGGGGTATATCCAAGGATATCCTTTGCGCAGGCAACGAGGACGTGTTCAAGTTCCTTGAGGGCGTGTTCACTGAAGTCATGGATATCTTCCCCTCCGAATACATCCATATCGGCGGCGACGAGTGCTTTGGCGGAAGAAGTGAAAGGGGTTCGGCCATTCCCTGGGACCTTTGCCCCAAGTGCAAGGCCCGTATGAAGGAGCTTGGCATTAAGCCCGGTCCGGACGCCAGGTATTACCTGCAGAACTATGTCACCGCACGCGTTCAGAAGTTCCTTGCCGACCATGGCCGCAAGGTCATCGGCTGGGACGAGATTCTTGAAGGCGACCTGCAGCCCGGCGCCACAGTGATGTCGTGGAGGGGTGTGGAAGGCGGAATAGAAGCATCGGCAAAGGGCTTCGATGCAATCATGACCCCGAACAGCTATCTGTATTTCGACTATTATCAGGGCGATGAGCGCGACAAAGAGCCTTTCGGCATAGGCGGTCGTTTACCCATTGAAAAGGTCTATAGCTACGAGCCCTATGACGGCATTACCCCCGGTGCGGAGAACCATATCCTTGGCGTGCAGGCAAACCTGTGGACCGAATACATTGCCACTCCCGAGCACCTGGAGTACATGCTCCTGCCCCGTATGTGCGCACTGAGCGAAATCCAGTGGTGCGATGCGGACCGCAAGGACTTCAGCCGCTTCAACGAATCCCTGGACCACACGTTCCGTATCCTGGATGCTCTTGAGATGAACTATTCTCTTGACGTACGCTGCCTGGTGGGCCTGGACCGCATTCCTGCCCGTACCGCCGACGAAATGGCGGATTACATGACTAACAAGGAGTGGAACTGGTAATCAGTAGAGCAGTATCCCCAGCACCGCTCCGGCAATGATAATCAGAATGGGATTAACCTTGCCCCAGTAGGAGGCGGCGAAGGCTGCGCCAAGAAGGCACCAGCTTTTCCAGTCGGGGAAGTTACTATCGACAATGGCGAGGGTGGGCATATTGCCCGCCCACGTCGTTTTTATTATAAGGATGATTGCTGCCGCGGCGATGAGTCCCACAACGCAGGGTTTCAGCCAGCCCATGGTGCCCTCGTAGAGTTTGCTGTTTTTGAACTGCTGGTAGAATTTCACGATGAGCAGCATGATTATCAGCGAGGGGAGCATCAGCGCTGCCGTGGCTGTGAGCGAGCCGCAGAAGCCAAGCAGGGCGCTGCCCGTTGCGTTGTACAGGACGTCGTAGCCCACATACGTGGCGCTGTTTATGCCGATGGGGCCTGGAGTCATCTGTGACACGGCCACGATATCCGTGAACGTGCTTTCCGATATCCAGGCGTGCTCCACCACCACCTGGTTCTGGATGAGCGAGAGCATGGCATATCCTCCGCCAATGGTGAAGGCGCCTATTATAAAGAAGGTCCAGGCAAGAAGTCCAAGCAGGCTCAGCGTTTCCATAGGCTGTAACGGGTTACGCTGAATCCTATGATAAGGACGCAGAGGATAATGTAAACGGGGGAGACGTTCAGGAAGGCCACCAGCACAAGGGACACGGCGGCGATTATCCAGTGCCACCATTTCAGGCAGCATTTGCGTGCCATGTTCACCATGGGCACAAGAATAAGGGCGATGACCACGGGGCGAATGCCCTTGAAGGCGCGCTCCACCCAGGAATTGTCCTTGAATGCCGTGAAGAACATGGCGATGGCCAGAATGATGAGGAAAGAGGGGAGTACGCTGCCAAGCGTTGCGGCAATGCTGCCTTTTATTCCGCGGAGCCTGTATCCTGCGAAAATGGAAATGTTTACGGCCATTACTCCGGGGGCCGATTGTGAAATAGCCACTATGTCCGGAAGCTCATCGTCGGAAATCCACCCTTTACGGGACATCTCGCTCTGGATGACGGGAATCATCGCGTATCCGCCGCCGATGGTGAACGCACCGATCTTCGCGAAGGTGAGGAAAATCTGCCACAGTGGCACTTTTGTATCGATATTCCGGTTTTTTCCCATTTCGATTGCAAAGATAGTATAAAAAAGATGAAAAAATTTTTGGTGATAAAGAAAAAAAGTGTACCTTTGCAGTCCCGTTTGAAACAAGCGGGATTTTTTAGGCTCATTGACAATACTGAAAGACTAAAAGTACAAGCAAGTACCGAGAAATTGTAACAACAATTTACTTGAAAACGAGCGTCCAATTCCTTGAAAAAGGAGAGGTCATGGAGCAAGCTTAGAATTATATAAAAATATACAATGAAGAGTTTGATCCTGGCTCAGGATGAACGCTAGCGGCAGGCTTAACACATGCAAGTCGAGGGGCATCGCGGGTAGCAATACCTGGCGGCGACCGGCGAAAGGGTGAG
>Ga0247609_10000301_pt1 | contig 71289 bp, 72 predicted proteins | sample 172DNAGHGlowgp2_FD_193487 | JGI IMG/M metagenome (GOLD analysis project Ga0247609, IMG submission 193487) | Sheep rumen microbial communities from Palmerston North, Manawatu-Wanganui, New Zealand - 1728 DNA GHGlow gp2 | ecosystem: Host-associated > Mammals > Digestive system > Stomach > Rumen ...
TTATGATGGATGTTTCAAAGAACTTAATTGTAGATCCAGCAAAAAAAGTAAATCCTAAAGTGAAGATGGTAGTTAAGTATCCTAACTGGAGAGAATCATATCATTTCACTGGATATCTTCCAAAAGAGGAACAGAATATATTCGATGCAACATACATTGGAACTGAAACAAGAAGTCCAAAATATGCGGATCAGCATTTGCCAGAGTATTTAAGTTATTCACTTGTACGATATATGGAAAATGCTTGGCCAGGAAAGAATGGTGGAGGCTGGTTTGATATTTTTCAATGTTGGTCTTCTGATAGATATCTTGAACAGGGTTATCTTACAGCATTCGCTAAGGCTAAGGAACTTATGCACTTTGAATGGAGTAATTTGATTGATAATCGCTTCGTTGGAGGTATGGGAATACAGCTTAAGAAAATTGATGATATGCTTGATGATGTTGGAAATCCAACAGGTGTGGCTACATATATTCCATATGAATCAAGTGGTGAAAACCATATTGAAATGAGATTGGGAATGATTGGTATTCCGATTGAAGCGACTCCAAATTTCCCATCGAATAAAAAGAATATATTACTTACAGAGAGTTCTGCTTATGATAAAGATGTTGTTAAAAAACTAAGTGAGTACGTTAAGAATGGTGGAGAAGCTGTTATTACAACAGGTTTTTTAAAGAAATGTGGAGATGAATTAAGAGCAGCTGGTCTTACCGAAGCCGTGGTTACAGATAGAAAGATAAATGTAACTAGATATCAGATGACTGGAGATTGGGCAGGTTATATAGATGATGTAAAACCGATTATATTCCCAGAGATAGTACATGGAAATAATGAGTCTTGGTCGCTTCTTAATGGCGGGGATGGTGATTATCATACATCACTTGTGCTTATGAGCACATATGGAAAGGGAAGAATATTTATAGTTTCAATTCCTGATAATCAGGCTGATATTTATAGAATCCCTAGACCAGCAAATGACGTGTTAAAACGAATAGTTCGTACTGATACATATGCGTCTGGTAAGGACTTTTCAATGTTTACATATGATGATGGAAGCATGATCTTTTATCGATATGTAAAGGGCGAAGTTCGACCTGCTCACATAAAAGTATATACTGAAGGTGATGTTAGTCTTTTTAAGGACGAAACTAACGGTAGGGAATATAAAGTAGAAAGCTGTGAAGTATGGGAAGATTTTGAAAAACATGAATATAAATATGTGGACATAATTTTATTTCCAGGAGAGTTCATAAAAGCTAAGTGGAAATAAGACACTTTAATTGGCATATAATTATATATTATATGCCAGTTAAAATTTTAGGAGATATAAATGAATGGATTAAAATTTTTACTAATATATATTATAATAATGAATGTGGTTGGCTTTTTTATTATGGGGATTGATAAGAGAAAGGCGGAGAAACATGCTTGGAGAATTCCTGAAAAGACTTTATTTTTGGTAAGCCTAATAGGTGGAAGTATTGGGACACTTTTGGGAATGTATGTTTTTAGACATAAAACAAAGCATTGGTACTTTGTAATAGGAATGCCACTTATTCTTATTATACATATTATTTTGGCAGTTAAATTTATATAGGAGATGGGTAAATGAAACAACCCAAAATGATCATTTTTGATTATGGACAGACATTAGTTGATGAAGAGATTTTTGATGGAGTAAAGGGAACAGAAGCAGTTCTTGAACATGCCATCACGAATAAATATAATCTTTCTGCAGAACAAGTTCAGGAGGAAGCACAGAAGATAAATGCTGAAATAGGACGTTTTAAAGATTAACTCTTGGACGGATCTTAAAAATATAATTGAAGAGGCAAAAAATAATGGTTGAAAGAAAAGGAGAAGAAATGAAGGAATATTTTGAAGAAAGGTTTGATGAGGAGAGAGCTTTATACGGTAGTGATAACATACGGGTTATAAAGTGTTCTTTTGATGGACCGGCAGATGGTGAAAGTGCTATGAAGGAAAGCAAAAATATATTTGTTAGTAATTCATATTTTAACTTAAGATATCCATTTTGGCATGATGAAAATGTAAAAATAATTGATTGTGAGATGACTGATAAATGTAGAGCTGCTTTATGGTATTCAAATAACATAGATATTGAAAATACAAAAATGTATGGCATAAAAGCTCTTAGAGAATCTGGTAATATTCAAATAAAAAAATGTGATATAGTATCACCGGAGTTTGGATGGTTTGTTCATGATTTTGTTATAAAGGATTCAAGGATAGATAGTGAATACTGTATGATGAAATCAAATAGATTAAAGTTAGAAAACATAAAAATGTCGGGGAAATATTCATTTCAGTATATAGAGGATTGTGTATTTGAAAATTGTGATTTAGATACAAAGGATGCATTTTGGCATGCTAAGAATGTTTATGTAAAAGATTGTAAGGTGAAAGGTGAATACCTTGCGTGGTATTGTGAGAATGTCACATTTGAAAATTGTACAATAATAGGTACACAGCCTTTGTGTTATTGTAAGAATCTTAAACTTATTAATTGTAAAATGATAGATGCTGATTTGTCCTTTGAAAAATCAGAAGTTGAAGCAGATTTGATTGGTGAGATTATAAGTATTAAAAATCCTAAGAGTGGATATATAAAGGTTGATGGCGTTGATGATATCATAATGGATGATGAATATGCTAAGGCTGAAATAATTATTAATAGTTAATGAATTTGAAAATAGTAATAATATAAGATGATTAAGAATACATTTAGATAGTATCAAATTGATACTATCTAAATGTATGTATATATAGGAGAAAGAGCTATGGGAATTACACATGTTGCAATGTATGTAAATGATTTAGAAGGTGCTAGAGAATTTTTCTTGAAGTATTTTAATTGCAAATCAAATGATGGATATCATAATAAGAATACAGATTTTAGATCATACTTTATTAGTTTTGAAGATGACTCAAAACTTGAAATAATGAATAAACCTGCTATGGTTGATGATGATAAAAATATAAATCGTACAGGTTATAGTCATATTGCAATATCTGTAGGTGATGAAAAAAATGTTGATAGTATAACTGAAAAGTTTCGTGTAGATGGGTATGAAGTTATTAGTGGCCCAAGAACTACAGGCGATGGTTATTATGAAAGTTGTATTGTTGGATTTGAAGGAAATTTAATTGAAATAACTAAGTAGTATTTTTAAGGAGATTCATAGTAAGTAATGAAAGAGATAACTATAGAGGAGTTAAGTAACCTTGACAAGAAATCATATCAATTAATTGATGTAAGGGAAGAAACATTAACACTATATGGTATGATGCCAGGAGCGATTAAGATTTTACCAGAAGACCTTAATGATAGTGAAGAATTTAAGGCAATTCCCGATGATAAAAAAATAATTTTTTATTGTCAGATAGGGAAAAAATCAAAAGACATAGATGATGAGTTAGAGTGTCTTAAGAATAGAGAGTGTTATAGCTTGACAGGTGGATTTTTGGAATTTATAAAATCTAGTTATGCAAGTGATTTAGATAAAGAAGAACGTAGAAAGAAAGCAGAGAGAAGTATTCAAAAGAAATTTCATAAGCAAGTTTTTTCTCCATTTGCTAAAGCATGTAAGAACTATAAATTAATAGAAGATGGGGATCATATTGCGGTATGTATTTCTGGTGGCAAGGACTCTATGCTTATGGCTAAACTTTTTCAGGAGATTAAAAGGCATAGACAAGTTGATTTTGAACTTACATTTTTAGTTATGGATCCTGGGTATAATAAAGAGAATAGAGCGTTGATTGAAAGTAATGCGGATGTTCTTGGAATTCCAATTACTATTTTTGAAAGTACGATATTCGATACGGTTGATACAATTGAAAAAAGCCCTTGTTATTTATGTGCAAGAATGAGAAGAGGATACTTATACAGTAAGGCTAAGGAACTTGGATGTAATAAGATTGCATTAGGTCATCACTATGATGATGTCATTGAAACAATACTTATGAGTATGATTCATGGAGCGCAGATTCAGACTATGATGCCTAAACTTCATAGTACAAATTTTGAAGGGATGGAACTTATTAGACCGCTTTATCTTGTAAGAGAAAGTGATATTTGTGCATGGAGAGATTATAATGAATTACACTTCTTACAGTGTGCGTGTCATTTTACAGATACATGTAGTACTTGTCATGAAGATGGAACAACATCTTCGAAACGTCTTGAAACTAAGAAGTTAATAGCAGAACTTAAAAAGACAAATCCATATGTTGAATCTAATATTTTTAGAAGTGTTGAAAATGTTCAACTTGATACAGTTATTGAATATAAGAAAGATGGAGTTAGACATAATTTCTTGGATGAGTATTAATAGAATTTAATGAAGTGAATTATAAATAAAAAGAGTATTTGATTTAAAGAATGTACAAGTTTTACAAAAAACTTGAAGTAGAGTGCGGCGAAAAAGTTAGGACTAAATATCAACACAGCCAGTTTAATAAAAGTGATTTTGAATACTGGGGAATATTAAAATAAAGGGATATAATAATGAAAAAGAATGGCTTATCAATAATAAAATTAAAGGAGTCACAATATAGTGATTTAATTAATTGTGTGGATGGAGAGTATGTATATTGTGAATTAGAATATATACGAGATAGAAGTAGTTTTGCAGGCGTAGCTTTGAAGATTTCTGATGAAAAAAATAAGTTTGATTTTTTCGAAGTGAGTGAAAACAAAGTAAATGAATTGAACAAGTATGAAAATGTTTATATGGGTTGTAATGAAAGCTATATAGATTCAATGAAAGAAATATTTTTTTCGACAAAAAGGGATTATGGAATATATATATTATTTTTAATATATTCTGATATACGTTCAAGTCAAATTATATTTGAGGATATAATGAGAGAAATAGATAAAAATATAAATAAAATTATAAAAATGTTAAATAATTAGTTTTAAACCCTGCAGTAGATGATAGAGGCATTTGCTGCAGTTTTTTATGTGTGGTTATATTTTTATAAGTGAAATAAGAAGGTAAGCCAATAGATGAAAATGTAGGAGGAGATACAAATACTGGAAAACCAGAAGAAGGTGCTGGAGAGCATGGGAATAATTCTGGAAATCATGGTGATACAGGAGATGTAGGAGAATCTGGAAGTACAGGAAATAGTGGATCAGGTAATTCAGGAAGTGGATCAAGTACAAAGAATTTCTGGAAAGAACAAAGTGAGAAATATGGAAAAGATGTAGCAGACTTATTCGAATCATATGGTGAAGACGGAAAGAATATGATAACCAAATATGGTGATGATATAGTAAATGCTACTAAGGATTTTGCAAAATCAGATGCAAAAGAAGCCATAGAGTTAATAAATACATATGGCGATGATGCATTGAAAATGGTAAAATCAAAACAGAGTGGAGATTTAGTAAAGAAAGTCTGTGAAGGCTTGAAGAAAAATAATATATCATTTGATGAATTCCAGGATTTAAAACTCAAAGATATTAATGAATTAAGGCAGGATGAAGTTGATATTCTGTATAATATTAGAGAAAGAATAAAAATTGATAAAGGTACTAGACTGAAGAAAGTTTTTACGGATGCGGATGCTAGAAACTTTTATATTGATAAAATAACAAGTAATAATGAAATATCTGGCTTTGTATCGCGAGCAGAAGATTCAAAGTATTTAAGCCATAATTATAAAGATGTAGTAGAAACATATAGATTGGATTATACAGTAAAGGGAAAAAGACCATTTCCAGATGGAGGTAATTGTCATTGGGAAATGGAATTTAATCTAGAATCCTCAAATGATATATCTAAGTTTAAAAAGCCATATGGTAGTAAATTTGGAGGTACTAAAGAAGTTGAGTATCCTTGTACTGGTAATGCGTTTACTGGAGCGGAAAATGGAACTACTATTCCGGAATGGGAATGGGGGTTAGAAGAGAGAGTTAAAATTAAAGATGGAGCTACTCTTAACAAATATGTAGATGGTAAAATAGCAGAACAATACATATTTAAAAGTAATCTAGGAAGGTGGATAAAACTATGAAATATATAAGAACTGGAATATATGTTGGGTATAAAGATAATGATTATTATTTAAGTAATTATGGTTATATTGGTGATGAAAAGAATAGAGATAAGCCAGACGGTTTTTATATATGTCTTGATGATAAAGAGGAAGACTGTTATGAGGAATTAAGTGGTACGGAGTATGTATATTATTCTAAACCAGCAAAATCTAACGAAATAGTGTATTTATATGAAATAAATTATTACGTTATATGTAATGGTAGAAAGTATCAATCTTTTATAGATTTTCCTGAAAGAGGTGAAATATGGGTTTATGTTGTATGTTATAGTTTAAGAAATACAGTAGAACTTGATTCGAAATATAAGGTAGCAAGAGATGATAGAGATGGAGTATTTTTAGCTGTACCATTTGAAGATGTAGAATTATACGAAACCAAAACATACTACGATAAAGACAAATTCATAAATGAAGATGAGAGAGTGGTATTAAGTGAAGAAACATACTTAATAGATGAACCATGGTGGTTGGAAGAAACAAAAGATAATTAGTTATAAAACCTGCAGTAGATGATAAAGCATTTGCTGCAGGTATTTTGTATATATGTACAGAAAAAAATAAGATGGTAAACCATCAAATGAAAATGTAGGAGGAGATACAAATACAGGAGAACCTGAAGAAGGTGCAGGAGAGCATGGAAATAATTCTGGAAATCATGGTGATACAGGAGATGTAGGAGAATCTGGAAGTACAGGAAATAATGGATCAGGTAATTCAGGAAGTGGAGCGAGTACAAAAAATTTCTGGAAAGAACAAAGTGAAAAATATGGAAAAGATGTAGCAGACTTATTCGAATCATATGGTGAAGACGGAAAAAATATGATAACCAAATATGGTGATGATATAGTTGATGTTATAAGTAAATTGCCTGAATCGGAAAAGAAAGAAGCATTAGAACTAATAAATAGATATGGTGAAGATGTAATAAATGTGTTAAAATCGAAGCGTACTATTAAAGGTGTAAAATCTTTATGTGAAGGTGGTTGTGACTCTGTGCAAGGCTTGATAGGATCTGATTTTAAAGATTATTTAGTTAAGATAATGGAGGGAGAAGGATCTTTTAATGTAGAAGGCAGAAAATTTGATGGTAGACTTGGAAACAGATGGTGGGAAGCTAAATCAGGAAAATATTGGGAATTTATAGAGAATAATCATAAACAATTTGATAAATTTAAACCTGATATGGGTAATAGGTTAGATATCGCGATAAGAAATGATGCTACATATGAACTGTTTTCAAATACTCCAATACCTGAAATTGTAAAAGAATGGTTAAAGAAAAAAAGCATTATATATACAGAATTATTGTATTGATAGGAGATTGTTTACTATGGCGAGAGAAGCAATGATAACAATAAATTGTGAGAGATATTCAAAAAATATTATTGATGTAATTACCATGATTTGTAATGCTGGTTGGACATATTATAATGAAAATAAATTTGTTCGTTATTTACCCTTAGGAGATGATGATGAATTTGGGTGGAAATCGGATTTGATTTCTGATGGAGAAATATATGATTTAATTGATGATAAGCAACAGGAAAATGAATTAATTGGATTAGAGATGTATTTAGATAAATCAGATATAGGAATAACTATATTAGCTAGAAATACAAAAGAAATATTAATTAATTTGAATAATAATAGAAAAACAATTGATGATAGTAGAGATTCTTTTACAGATGTAGGATGGTATTTTTATAATCTTTTAAAAAAAATACAGAATAAAGGATGTGCAATAGATTATATATGTTTTGAAGAATATACAGATTAATCTAAAATGTTTTTGTAGGAAAGGTTGATGTAATGTATATTGAATGGAGATTTAATGATGAAGCAAAAGGTATTTCGTTAGAAGAATTTGAAAGAGACTATGAAGATTTTTTTGGATATATGATGATAAAATTAGGAGATTATCAGTTGGGAGGGGCAGAGAAAAGCTCTCCTATAGATGAAGGGGATGAAAATATATCTTATTATATAATTAGTTTGATAAAGTGTGGAATTACGTTGTTGTTAGGCCAAGAGTTTAAAGTACAATTAATTAGTAGTAATCTTTTAGAAATACATGTATATAGTGATATGGGGGTATATATTGATGTTATACGAATAGATAGTAATGAGATATTGTGTTCTTATAATATAACATTTATAGACTTAAAAGATGAGATTATGAAGAATTATCAGAAATACATCGATGAGATTCAGAGGACTAACAGAGATTTGATCGAAGCAAGTGTAGTAAAGAACACCATGAAATATTATGATATTTTTACAAGATTATTAGATTAAAAAAATGAAATAATAAAAACTGTGGCAATTAATGAAAAACATTTGCTGCAGTTTTTGTATATAATTATAGGTTTGAATAAAAAAAGTTGATGAAGATAATCTTACAGGGTAAAATACATTAAAAATTGTAAAATCAAATCAGGGTAAGGGTTTGGTAAAAGAAGTTTGTGAAGGTTTAAAGGAAATGGATATACTGGAGGAAGAAATGAAACAACTATTCCAGAATGGAAGATTAAAGATAGGATACAGATAAAAGAAAATTCAATTCTCAGCAAATATGTTGATGGAAAATGTGTTGAAAAATATAGATATTTTGAAGAAAGGTGGATAAAAATTGAAATCAGGTAAAACAGGAAAATTTGTATTATACAAGAATGTAATATGTAGATTGTTGAACATGTGTGGAGATGAATTCATCAAAGGAGGATATTATATATCTATTAAAGATAATAGATTAATTAATTCAGAGTGTATAGAATGGTTGGGAAAAAATATAAAACCAGTTAATTTGGAGGAAATTGATAATTTATATGAAATAAGTCATTATATAGTATGTAATGGAAGAAAGTATAAACACTTTGACTATTTTCCTGAAGAGAAGGGATTGTGGGTATACGCAGCGGATTGGGGAAGCAACACAGAGGTTGATCCGAAATATGAAGTAGTTGAAAGTGGTAGAGATGGTATATATATAGAGGTTCCGTATGATGAAGTAACATTATACGAAACTAAAACATACTACGACAAAGACAAATTTATAAACGAAGATATTCGAGAAGTATTAAGTGAAGAAACATACTTAATAGATGAACCATGGTGGTTAGAGGAAACAAAAGATAATTAGTTTTAAATCCTGTAGTAGATGATAAAGCATTTGTTGCAGGATTTATTTGTTGAAAAAATATTTTATAGGTTATATAATGAGAAAGTTGGTTTTTTTACTGGAGGATGAATATAATGAAAAAAGATGATGAAAAGTTTAGAAAAGTAGTTGGTTATAATTTTAAACTACGTGTATTAAGAGATAGAGTTGGATTATTTATAATTTCAGTTTTGGTCATTTTAGTTGCTATACATTTTCTAAAAACACGTGAAGCTGATGTTATTTATTTTGCTAATAATAAAATTGTAAGTATAATTATTCTATTTGCGGGTATTGGGGGAGTAATATGCAGTTGTTTTGGATTTCTTTGGAAAACGAATTATGCAAAATATGATAGAATGAAGCAAATTGTTGGAATGGGTGAGATTTTATATGAGAATGCATTTTTTGCAATAGTTGATTCTGTTTTTATTGATAAGCATAATTATTTAAATATGTTTTATCTTGATGAGGTTTATAAAGTAGAAGCTGATGACAGAAGAAAGTATAATGCATTAAGAGAAGAACCGGAAATAAAAGTCTATATAGCAAATGAAAAACATATTTTAAACGTTAGCCGTTTGTCAATGACTTCTGCACGTGAATTAGCAGATGTGATAGAAAAAATTGCTCCAAATATTGGAAGAAAAGAAGAGACTTTAAGAATAGCAAGACAGGAAGCAAATAATTCAGCTAATCATATTATTCCTACTATTGGTAGAATATATTTTGATGATGGGGATTATTATAAACAATCAAATCAAGTTAAGTTTGTTGTGGCAGGTATAGTCGGTCTTATTGCATTATTTATGGCTTTAGTTTTTGGTGGATTAGAAATAAGACATAGTATTCAATATACTGATTTTAATGATAAGAATGATTTGATAGAAAAAAATAAATATCCTGTTAAAGGATATATAGATGAAATATACGGTGAAGTAAGAGTTGATGTGGATTGTGGATCTAAATCAAGCTCGAAAGTAAAAAAATATGTTTTACCATACAAAGATAAATTAATTCTTTTTTGTGATAAAGATGGAATTGTTGAAAAAAATAAAGGTGAAAAAATTAAGTTTCATGGGTGTGCACAAGAATTAAAGGATAAAGAACTTTCTGATTGTAATGAAGTAATTAATACTAGTAATATAGATACAAAAAATAGTAATAAGGAAATATATAAGTATTGTATTATGACTAGAGAAACAGATAGGAATTTTAGTTTAATTTCAACTATTATTGGTGTGATAATAACAGTTGGGTGTGTATACATAATGATAAAAAATAAAAGAGAAAGCTTATAGTTTTATTAACAAATTATGTAGTTGAATATAAAAAACCTTGGTTTATGACCGAGGTTTTTATCAGGTACGGACAGCGGACAGGAAATTGCTGATTTAGTTGATGGAGTAAGATTAGTCGAAGAACATAGTTTTAATGAAGAAATGAAAAAGTATAGTATTAGAGCTAAGATTTTCGCTAAATGTTTTCCAACATTTAACAATAGATGGGCAACGTTTGAATGGTAAGAATGAATACCTCAAGTGTTTATGATTTATGTCATATCATTTGAGGTATTTTTTATTACAATTGTCACTATAAAGTTTGAAAAAATTGTAGTATAGTTTATAATATGGGAAACGAAATTTGGAGGAGTTATAAGTGCAAATTAGCTATTATTATTTTTCGTTTTTTATATATTCATGAATAGAATTATGGTATAGTAGTAAGAGGTGAAAACGTATTTAGATGAACCGTTTTAAATAAAAGAAGAAAAGGAGTTTGTTATGGTTATTACAAACGAAGAATTAAAGAAAATTTATTGTGGGGTTTATTCATTTGAAGAAGAAGATGGATATTTAAGAGCATATCAGTATTCAAAGCCGCAGATGGATTATTTTGAAGGTGCTTTTGAAATGTGGTTTGAACGATGTGATGCATCAACGGGAAAGACAATAGAATTTATTTCTGATGCAACACAGGTTTCATTTGATTATAAGTTTGTTTGGAAGTGTTCAGAAGATTCATTTGAAATTTCAGTTGATGAACTTATAACAGAAATTGTTTATGTAAAGGATTTAAAGGAAGAAGGAAGTATTAGTTTTTCATTACCAGAAGGTAAAAAGAAAGTTGCAATTTATCTTCCTGTAGATGCTACGGTTTTGATTAAAAACTTTGATATTAATTCTAAATTTGAAACAGTATCAAAGAATGAAAAAGTGTTATGGTTAGGTGATTCAATTACACAGGGATATGGTCCGCTTAGATCATCACAGACATATGTTAATGTAGCAAATAGAATTCTAAATTATGATATTTTAAATCAAGGCATTGGTGGATATATCTACGATAAAAAGTCATTGATGAAGATGGAGGGATATAATCCAGATAAAATCATAGTTGCATTAGGAACTAATCAGTATGGTGAGGAGAATGCACTTAAGGATGTTGAAGAATATTATGAAACATTATTAGGTATATATGGAAATGAAATTCCAATTATATGTATTACTCCACTTTGGAGGGGGGATTCAGAAGATGGTTTACCAACGCTTATTAAGTTTTGTGACGGTATTAAGAATATAGTTAGTAAGTACAAAAACATAACAGTAGTTGATGGATTTAAACTTGTTCCACATCTTAGTGAGTATTTTCTTGATAATCTTCATCCTAATTGTCTTGGAACAGAAGTGTATGGAAGAAACTTAGTTGAGGAAATTAGAAGAATAAATTTTTAGTTTGATATTTGTATTTAGATGATGTGTTTAAAATATACGAAAGAGAGAAAACACATGGATAAGAAATTTGAAAAACCAGTAGTTATTAATGACAATAAGTACAGATTCGATTCATTTAAAAATGGCGAAGTTTTATATGGCGATAAGGGTAGATTGCCTGCTATGGGATGGAACAGCTGGAATGCATTTGGTAGCGGTAATACTGAAGAATTAACAAAGGCTATGGCCGATAAGCTAGTTGAACTAGGTCTTGATAAATTGGGATATCAGTATGTTATTTTGGATGATGGATGTTATAGGGCAACAAGAGTTGATGGACATTTAGCATCGGATGGGAAGAAATTTCCTAGCGGGTTTATGGCATTATCAGATTATGTGCATAATAAAGGCTTAAAATTTGGTATGTATAATGATGTCGGATCACATTTATGTTCTGGACTTGAAGTTGGAACTTGTGGTTATGAAGACGTTGATACTAAGGATTATATTGATTGGAAGATTGATTTTCTAAAAGTTGATAATTGTTATAATGTTTGGGATAATGCTACATTTTCAAATCCAGCAAATGCAAGATTTACATTTGCTCCAAAAATCAAAGGAGTAAAAATAGTAAGTGTGGATGATTCAAAAAAAATAATTGAATTATCATCTGTTAAAGATGGTATTATAACTGGAAGTCGCGCATTTGTTCAGGGTGATTATGTAACGGGTATTGGTACGTTTGATGGTACTGGACCGGATGCATCACCGGTAGGTGAACTTAGTAGCGAATTACAACTAAGTGTAAATGCGTCTGAAACTGGAGAGTATAATTTATCTGTTGATTGTGTGCTTGGTGAAACTGAAGGATGTGGGTCATGGCTTCAAGTTGCAGTCGGAAAAGATAATGCAGAGTATTATTTTGATGACTTATATAATGGTGAAGATATAAAGATAAAACTAAATAAGGGTGAAAGTATTATACGTCTTATGAATCATAGACGTCAGGAAAATACACTTACTTCTTATGCAAGAATTAAGGAAGGATTCGAAAAGAATAATTGTGATAGGGACATTGTATTCTCAATTTGTGAGTGGGGCAAAACTGGACCGCATAATTGGGGATATAAAGTTGGTGATTCGTGGAGAATTCTTAATGATATAACATTCCAAGTAGGTTCAGATGGTGATAGTGGTCACGGTTCATGGGAAGGTGCTTATACAGTAAGCGTAACTTCACAGTATAACAAGGTTGTTATAATGGATGAATATGCCGGACTTGATAAGGGATGGAATGATCCTGATATGTTAATGATTGGTATGGATGGACTTGATGAGACTATGTGTAAGACACATATGACTATGTGGTGTATGGTTAATTCACCGCTTATGCTTGGGATGGATTTAAGAAATGTTTCAAAGGGTGATTGGATTTATAATATTATAAGTAATGAAGATGTTATTGCCCTTAATCAGGATAAACTTGGAGTACAGGCAAAACGAATTTATACTACTAAAGCAGTAGCGCCAGATACAACCTATATTCGTGATAATGATAGACTTGATGTTTTAGCCAAACCACTTGCTAATGGAAGTATCGCTTTATCATATATTAATGTTGGTATGGGTGATAGAGAGGATGAGATAAAGATAAGTCTTGATTTGATAAAAGATTATATTGGAAACAAGATGGTTGATTCTAACAATTTCTTTAATGCTTCAAAGTTTGAAGTAATGGATGTTTGGAGTAAGGAGAAAAAGATTGTAGAAGGTAATACATTTTCGAATAAGATTTATGGCGCAGAAAAACTTTTAGCAACTGATAATTTAACAATTGTTGTTACACCTGTTTAATAGTGGTGTAAGGTAAAGGGTTAAAGAATGCAGTTATAGAAGCATTGAAAGGATAGATTTGTTTTGACGGTAAATGAATTTATGTTGAACTTGATTGGTGAAAATTGGTCTGAAAAAGAATGGATTGAAGAGCAGGATTTGATTAATAAAGATTATCAGATTGATAGAAAGAATGCGGCAAGAATTCTTCATATGTATTTGCTGAATGAATTAAGCATAAAGGATATTAAAGATATTACACCTGCATATGTTATTAAGGATTTATTTGATTGTCGAGTATGTGCAAATCATATAGCACAAATCTATTTGAGAGGATTAATGGAACCAATTAAAATTGGTGAAATATGCATATTTGATTTACATGGTGATGTTAATGATGAAGAAATAAAAAACATAAAATGTAAATTAAGTGCTATAATTAATACATGAAAATTAAAGGAGGAATTGAAACATGATTTCAACAACAACACCTTCAATTGAAGGTAAAACAATTGTAGAGTACAGAGGGATTGTATTTGGTGAAGTAGTAGCAGGTGTAAATGTACTTAAAGATTTTACAGCTGGGTTATCAAACTTTTTCGGAGGACGTTCAACAACTTATGAAGATGAATTAATTAACGCAAGACAGCAGGCTGTTACAGAGATGGAACAGAGAGCATCGCAGCTTGGAGCAAATGCTGTTGTTGGTGTTGATATTGATTATGAAGTGTTAGGCTCAGATAATGGTATGTTAATGGTTACTGCTTCAGGTACAGCAGTTGTTATTCAATAAAGATTATTATGAAACCGAGTGGCAAGGTGATGTCACTCGATTTCTTTAAAGTGAAATAACTTAGTATTAATTTGATATTAAGTATACTCACAAAAAAGTGGGTAATTGTAATCTTCTATAAACTGCATTAGGCTTTTTATAGGAGGTGGAGAAATGAAAGAAGCTTTATTATTAATTGATATTCAAAATATTTATTTTATGCTGGGACCAATGCATTTGCATAATCCTAAGGAAACAGCAAGGAAGGCTGCGGAGGTTTTAGAAAGATTTAGGAGTGAAGGGAAAACAGTAATTCATGTACAACATAATTTTGAGGTCTTTTCGGGTATTCAGAATCTTGTAAAACCAATAGAAGGAGAAAAGATAATTCATAAGGATTATCCAAATTCATTTTTAGAAACAGAATTATTAGATTATTTAAAAGAACAGGATATAACTGATTTAGTTATAGTTGGTATGATGTCACATATGTGCGTTGATACTACAGTGAGAGCATGTCAGAATTATGGATATAATGTAAGATTAATTGACGATTGCAGTACTACAAAAGCATTAAAGTATGATGGGAAAAAGATAGATGCAGAAATAGTGCATGCTGTTTATATGGCATCTTTAGCAGATGGATTTGCAAAGGTGCTTAAGTTGGAGAAGCTTAATGAAGATAAGAGATGATTATACATGTCCGCTTGAAATAGTTCATGATATTATTAAGGGTAAATGGAAAACAATAATTTTATATCAGATGAAGGATGGACCTAAGGGCTTAGCTGAACTAGAACGAGAAATAGAAGGAATTAATCAGAAAATGCTCCTAGAACAGTTGAAGGAGTTAATTCAGTTTGGCCTTGTGGAAAAGAAAAGCTTTGAAGGTTATCCTCTTCGAGTTGAATATTCCATAACAAAAAGACGAGGTCAAAAAATGATAGAAGCCATAAAAATCATGCAAATGGTAGGAGTGGATTATATGTTAGAAAATGGCATGGAAGATATTTTGATAGAAAAGGAAATTCTATCAAAAGAAGAAATAGAAAAAATAAACGGAGGTAGGAGAGATGGATGGGAAAATTGCAGTGATATATGCAATAAATAAAGAATATGATGAACAGTATAATAATGGAAAATGGAAATAAAATTCTACGAAAAGGTTGATGACGAATTATTGAAATTCGCGGTTATCATTTCTAAAATTGATGATAAGTGGGTATTTTGTAAGCATAAGGAGAGGAAAGATGAATATAAGAACAAAACAATTTCAGTTGTTAACAGATATAGATCTTGTATGGAAACTTATGACAGATGTTTATAATCATGAAGAAACTAATGGACCTGCAGCACCATTTTTTGAATATGCTATCATTAGTTCATGGATTGATAGGGATTATTTTAGATTAAACAGATTTTGGTTAGATGGTGATTTACCAGTAGCCTTTGTTTTTTATGAAAATCCAGTTACGGCAATGTACTTTGTACTTCGTCCGGGTTATGAGTTTTTAGCTGGAGAGATGATAGAATATGCAGAAAATGCATATCCAAAGTTTGAAGAACCTATAGAACTTAATTTTGTGAGTGGACAAACAGCCCTTATAGAAGAAGCAAAAAATAGAGGTTATAAAGTTGAATATGAAGAACCTGACCGTTACTTTGATTTTAGAAAGGGAACATTGGATTATCCACTTCCAAAAGGATATCACTTTGTTGATTCAAAGGATTCAGATCCTTTAAAATGCGCTAAGTGTTTATGGGATGGTTTTAATGGTTATGATTTTGGAGAGTTTAAGGATTGGGATATACCTACAAAGAATAGAGGTATAAGTGCTCATGAATTATATCAAAATGTTTTAGGAGCAACACTTTCTCCGTCACCACATGCAACATATGATTATACAGTTGTTATAGCTGATGAAAATGAGGAGTATGTATGCTTTTCAGGTATGTGGTGGGTTCCTGAAAATAAATTAGCGTATATGGAACCGCTTTGTACAGTGCCATCTCACCAGCACAAAGGACTTGCTGCAGCAGCTTTATCACGACATGATAAAGTTATGCGTGAGCTTGGCGCAGAAGTTATGACTGGTGGCGGTAATGAATTCTATGAAAAAATAGGATATCAGGGAGTTCATACTTGGTTACATATGAAGAAATAACAATTAGGAGTAATTAATGGTAACATTAAAGAAAATTACGCAGGATAATTTAGAAGAAGTTCTTGCACTTGATATAAAGGATGAACAGAAAAAATATGTATCTTCAACATCTGTAGCACTTGCGCAGGCTTATGTATATTCTGATACTGCATATCCATTTGCTATATATGCAGATGAAACTGTGGTTGGATTAATAATGATGGGTTACTATGAAGCTAAGGATTATTATACCCTTTGGAAATTTTTGATAGATTCAAAATATCAGAATAAAGGATATGGAAGAAAGGCTTTAGAGTTAGGAATTAAGTTTTTAAAAGATGAACATTCTGCAAAGGAAATATATACAGGAGTAATTCCGGGAAATGCAGTAGCCAAGCATTTATATGAATCAGCAGGATTTAAGAGTACAGGATTAGTTGAAGATGGCATGGAAGAAATGTGCCTTGAACTATAAATGAATTGGAGAACAGAAGAATGGCTAGATATTAGTATTAAGTCTTTAGATAAGTTTTCTAAGATGAAAGAGGCTATAGATATTACAAATTTGTCTATAATAGTATATGTTTACATGTTGAAAAGTCTAATGAGTTAGCATATAGGTTTTATGAACGACTAGGTTATAGAGTTTTTGATGATCAAGGCGAAAGATACTTGATGGTTAAAGAATTGTAAATAACAAGTATGCGTCAATTTCAGAAATAGATAATCTTGATTTTTTTATGAAATTAAAAGTTACATAGGAGGTATGCATGAATTATTTTATCGAGGGTTTACAAGGAAGTGGAAAGAGCACTTTAGTTCAAAAACTATCAGAAAAGAAAAGTGGATATGTAACTGTTAGAGAAGGTGATTATTCACCTGTTGAACTTGCATGGTGTGCTTACGTTGATAAAGATATATACGAAAAAATTATAAATAAGTATTCTGAAATTAGTGATTTGATTAAAGAAAAAACACATTCTGAAGATGATAAGAAGATTATATGTTATACACAGATTATGACAGATATTCCAGGATTTCATAAGGATTTAGAACAGTATGAAATCTATAATGGACGTAGAGAATTTGATGAATTTAAATCTATAATTCTTAGTCGCTATAATGCATGGAATAGTGATAACATGATTTTTGAATGTTCTTTATTTCAAAATACTATTGAGGATATGATTCTTTATAGATGTGCATCGGATGAAGAAATAATAAATTTGTATATGGAAATTAGAGATGTATTATCAGATAAAGAATTTAAGATTTTATATCTTAAGGCAGATGACATAAAAGGAAATTTAGATGTTATTCGAAAAGAAAGATCTGATGAAAATGGAAATGAGTTATGGTTTCCTTTGATGATGAATTATTTTAATGAATCACCATATGCAAAGAGTAAAGGTGTTAGTGGTGAGGAAGAGTTGATAAATCATTTTAAACATCGTCAGGAATTAGAACTAAAAATATGTAATGAGTTATTTGCTGATAAGGTGATTATTTTAGAATCAAAAAAATATGGAGATGCTTATGACTGTATATCAAATGTTATTAGAAGTTAAAGATGATAAATATAAGGAATTTCAAGCAAAGCTTGTTCCAAATATTGATAGCAAGACTATTATAGGTGTTAGAACACCACAGATGAGAGCAGTTGCAAAAGAAGTTTTTAATAGTGATATTAGGGATAAATTTTTAAATAAGTTACCTCATAAATATTATGAGGAAAACCTTGTACATTTTTTTATTCTTGCAATGATTAAGGATTTTGATGAATGTGTAGAAAAAGTTGAAGCATTCTTACCTTATGTTGATTGTTGGCCAGTATCAGATCAGGCTACACCAAAATCATTTAAGAAGAATCACGATAAACTTTTGCCATATATTAAAAAGTGGATTGCATCAGATCATGTATACACATCAAGATTTGGCATGCGTATGTTGATGAATGAATATTTAGGTGATGATTTTAAGGAAGAATACTTAGAGCTAGTTGCATCTAAAAAGGGTGATGATTATTATTTGAAAATGATGATTGCTTGGTATTTTGCTACAGCGCTTGCAAAAAGATATGATGAAAGTGTTAAATACATAGAAGAACGTAAACTTGATGAATGGGTTCATAAAAAAGCAATTCAGAAAGCTGTTGAAAGCTATAGGGTTAGTGACGAGCATAAAGAATATTTGAAAACATTCAGATAGCATAGGAAAAATATAAAACAAAAAAAGAAAAACTGGAGGTTACTATGATTAAAGCAGTACTTACTATTGATGATATTTCATCAAAAAACACACCACAGATTGTTGATTATCTTGTTGAAAATGGAATTAAGGCAGTTATGTTTGGTTGGGGAGAAAATATGGAAAAACTCCCTAAAGAAGCAGAATATGCGCTTAAGAAAGGGATGATTGTCGGAAATCATAGCTATACACATCCACATTTTTCAGAATTGAGTTTTGAGGAATGTGTTGAAGAAATCGAAAAATGTGAAGCAGTGTTAGATAAGTTATATGAAAGAGTTGGAGTAGAAAGAAAGTATAGACCCTTTAGATTCCCATATGGTGATAAGGGTGGAGAGAACAAAGAAGCTCTTCAAAAATATTTTAAAGAAAAAGGTTTTGATAAATTAGATGATACTAATATTCCATTTGCTGCATGGAAAGAAATGGGACTTGATAAAGATATTGATACATTTTGGACTTTTGATTTCGGAGAATATTGTATTCGAAAAGGTAGTGATTTTACAATGGATAATGTAATGCAAATGATTCATTATGTTGATCCTGAAAGTGGCGCAGGTTTGTTAGTAGATGGTACAGAACATCTTCTTATTATTCATGCTCATGATGAAACGGAGGAGTTAGTACCAAATTACTACAAACAAATTCTAGGTTATGTAATGGAAAAAGGTGTAGAATTTATAGAACCTAAATTTTTATAAGATAGTTAAACAGGCTACGGAGTAGTTTAAATTATACATGTTAAAATTTATGATAGAAGGGTAAGAATTAAAGATGGTAGGAGTTTATTTTAGTGGAACAGGAAATTCAAGATATGCTCTTGAAGTTTTTTGTAAGGAATATGATAAGGATGTAAATATATATTCAATAGAAGATGATAGTATATGTGAAAACATTAAAGATGAGGATATGATTGTATTTTCTTATCCTGTAATGTATAGTACAGTACCAAAAATCCTTAGAGATTTTATTATTGATAATAAAGAATTATGGAATAATAAAAAAGTATTTGTTATTGCTACTATGGGATTGTTTAGTGGAGATGGTTCAGGTATGCTTGCAAGACTTCTTAAAAAATTCGGAGCAGAAGTAGTAGGTGGTTTGCATGTACAAATGCCTGATAGCATCGGTGATGTAAAACTATTAAAACATCCATTAGAAAAGAATAAAGAAACAATCAAAAAGTCTGAAGAAAAAATAAAAACTTCCGTTGCTAAATTAAAGTCGGGAAGTCCGACTAAAGAAGGATTGGGGTTTTTTTATAGAATGGCAGGACTCTTTGGACAGAGATTATACTTTGGACATCATACAAAGGAATATTCATCTAAGTTAAAGATAGATGGAGAATCCTGTATTGGATGTGGGAAGTGTGAAAGTTTATGTCCGATGAATAATATAAAGATGGTTGATGAAAAAGCAGTTTCAAATAATAGATGTACTATGTGTTATAGATGTGTTAATAATTGTCCAAAGCGAGCAATTACACTTCTTGGTAAAAAGGTAGTAGTGCAAAGCTTGATTGAAAACTATTTGGATTAATTCGTAGATTGAAAATAGGGGTAAGATAGTATTATTTTGATACTAAGTGTTTGATGAGGTGTTGTATGAATGATTATAAGGACTTGATTCCTAAGGATAAACATGATGTTTCTGGAATTGGGAAATTGATGTTGTTAAGTGATGAGGAGATTGAAGGAGTTGTTCCTGGTCTTTTGAATTGGATACAGGATATGAATTGGCCTGTAGCAAAGTATGTAATTAAAGTGTTAGGGGTGCATAAAAATGTTGTTGAAAAGCATTTGCTGAAAGTTTTGAAGGTAGAGCAGAAAGACGCGGAATGGAAGAAAAATATTATTAGTGAATTGCTTTATGAATGGCCTTTATATCCAAGTGACGAATTGGTGCTAGAAGAAATTAGGAGAATTGCTAATAATCCTACTAATGAAGAAAAGGAAGAATTAGTCGACGAAGCAGCTAGAACATATTTAGAGGATTATAAAAATCCAGATAACATTACTACAGTTATTTTTGTAAGACATGCAAAATCTGTGTATGGCGAGGATGATAGAAACAGACCGCTTTCAGAGGATGGTATTGAAGATAGTAAAATTGTACTGAAGGTTTTGAATGGTAGAAATATAGATGTATTTATGTGTAGCCCATATAAAAGAAGTATGGATACAATTAAGAAGGCGGCAGACTACTATAAAATTAATATTTTAGTTGATGAAAGATTAAGAGAAAGAAAATGTGGTAGTTATGATTCAGAATCTTTGAAGAAAAGATGGAATGATTTTACATACGCTGAAGAGAATGGTGAATGTTTAAAATCTGTACAGGATAGAAATACTGAAGCTCTTGGTGATATCCTTACAAATTATAAAGGAAAGACTATTGTTATTGGTACACATGGGACGGCACTTAGTACTATTTTAAATAAATATAATTCCATGTATGACTATGATTATTTTCTTAGAATTGTAAATTGGATGCCATATGTTGTTGAAGCAAAGTTTAGTGGTGATAAGTTGATAAAGATTTCTGAAATCGCATATGTGAATAAAGAAGTATAATATAGATAAAAAAAGAACATCTTTGTACAGCATTAGTACAGAGATGTTCTTTTATTATTTAAATTAATTATCTAAGTTTTCTTCAAGTAAATTTTTAGCTATATAATGTGATACATTGAAATTTCTGATTCCAACCTTGTCGAGTTCATGATTATAGTAATAATTATCTGATATCATGCCTGAATATAAAAACTCATCGTAATGATCGTGAATTACTGGAGCAGCATCTGTTGATAAATTAGATATGTATTCTATATCAACGTGATTATCGAAAAAATCATAGCCACTTCTATACAGTTTATCACTATCATACATATTGAAGTTATAATATGCAATAAAGTAATCAATATGTCCAAAGGATAGTAAGAGGTAACACATAGATGTTATGATTACTGAATACTTAAAGAAATTAAATTTTTTATATTTAATTTGAATTGTTAGACCAGTCATAATAAATACAAGAAGCATAAGGAACCATAATACAAATATTCTTGTAGTACTAAGTCCGTATTCGTTTATGTACATTAACATTCTATATGTGCTTGATGCAATCATAATAAATGTGCAAATGCTTATAGCAACATTTATATATGATAGAACCTTATTACCCTTAAAAAATTCATTACATATAAGAACTATGATTACATTTAAGAAACAAACGCATAGTAACTGGAAGAATCCTTCTCTTGCATATTCAGCATATGTATAGTTTTCTGGTAACGTACCTGCATGGAAAAATAAATAATAAACTTGGATTGCACAGAAAACCATATACATTAATGAAATAGATGAGTTAACTATGATAGCAATGATGGGTTCAAATTCATGCATTTTTCCTTTGTGAGGAGCAAATTCTTTTGTAGAAAGATATGTCACAAATAAATACGAACCAAGATAAGTAGCTATAGCAATATAAGCAAGTCCTATTATATGTCCGTATAAATAATCAAAATCAAAAAACATAAGTACAGATTCAAAAGAATTACTAAATACTTTATCAGCACTAGATAATAAAGAACCTGTTAAAAGAATAGTAGGTATAGTAATAATAATTCCAAGTATTACGTATAATATTTTTGAATCTTTTTTAACTCTAATTAGTTCTCTTGATGATATCAAATCGCCTATAGGACTAGTAATATGTGAAATTGGTTTAATAGCAGTTGATATTAATAGTTTTATGTGTTCTGTAAAACTTACATTTTCCAGATTAGCAAAAAGATATAAGCCATTAACTAATGTTAATAATATTATTCCACAGTAATTAAAAAATATAATCATTTCATTACCTGTAATAAAATTTGAAATAGATAGTAAAATACTAATTGTACAATTAAAGTATATAAACTTTCCAATTTTTTTGTTAAATGTATGCGCTGCATGTAATGTATAACAAACAGTAGCTATAGCAGCAAATACTGAGAAGATTCCACTGTATGCTTTATAAAGTGATATGGCGCATATAAAACCATATAGAAGAGAAGGAATGCCTATAATACGGAATCGCGAAATTGCTTTGTTTTTTTTCTCTTCTTTTATTTTATCCATATCCTGAATGGTATTATTTATATTAGGATTATATACATCGTTCATGTTAATTCTTCCTTTCATATTCAATGATATCCCCAGGTTGACAGTCGAGGACATTGCAGATCTCGTCAAGGGTTGAGAAACGGATTGCTTTTGCTTTATTGTTTTTTAAGATGGATAGATTAGCAGGTGTAATTCCAATTTTTTCGGCTAATTCGGAAACACCTATCTTTCTCTTTGCCATCATTACATCTAAATTTATATTAATTGCCATAAAGATTTCCTCCTAAATAGGTGATATGTTAAATAGTAAAATCATTTTCAGTTTTATATGCAATAGCACTTTCAAAAACTGTTGCTAGAATTCTGCTGAATAATGATGCTATAAGAAATGTTAAAACCATTGCCGCTGAGGCTAATGTTGGTTTTATAAGTAAACGTATAAACATAGCTATTGATATAAGAATAGAGTATATCGACATTTTGTTAAGACTTTTAACGTTTTCATTTACAAAGCAATCATTTGAAATTACGGTATCAAATATTTTTTTTAATTGCCATAGTATTAAAAGAGCCATAACTCCACAAAAAGCTATTATTATAAGGATTGGATAGAAGTGCTTCGACAATCCGTTATAGTCATATTTTTTACACATGTTTAAAGTGAATGGTAGAGTTATAAGTACTACAACCCCACTTACTAGCATAAATAAAATAAGATATCGTGTGAAAACTATTAATTTATTCTCTGAGTATTTTTTATTCATATTAATCCTCCAAATGTTTAAAAATTTATTTTTTTTAATATTAACCGATAAAATATCATTTGTCAATAAAAATATATCGAAAAACGATATGAAAATGATGAATAACGATAAAATGGGTGGCATTTGCTGAGTGCAAAAGAATACTTTAAAGATTGTTAAAATATTGTTTAAATATATATGTGTTCATAAATCAAATTATGTGGTATAGTAGAATGTATAGAAGGTATAGTATTATTTAGTTTTGACTTATTGAATTATGGGTCCTATTTATGGGGGAGGATCACTATGGGTTATAATGAAGAAAACTATTTTGTAGAGCATTTTTCTGAGGCTCTTGAAAAAGGGTATATACAAGCTTTTTATCAGCCTATTTATCGTTCGGTTACAAAGAAGATTATGTGTGCTGAAGCATTGGCAAGATGGATTGAACCGGATAACGGTATGGCTTCGCCAGCTTTGTTTATACCAGCATTAGAAAAAAATAATTTGATATTTGATCTGGATATGGAAGTGTTACGTCAGACCTGTGAATTATATCAAGAATTAAAGAGTCGCGGAACATTAATTAATACTTTTTCAGTAAATCTTTCTAGACAGGATTTTAAACATAAGGATTTTTATGAAAAGGTAGTTAATACTCTTGAAAGGTATGACGTTCCACATAATGCTATTAATCTTGAAATTACAGAAAGTTTGATGATGGATGAAACAAAGGTTTTTAGTGAAACATTAGATGAGTTTATGGAAGCAGGTTTCTCGATTTGGATGGATGACTTTGGAAGTGGATATTCTTCGTTGAATGTTCTTAAGGATTATAACTTTGATGTTATGAAATTTGATATGCTTTTTCTAGAGAATTTTTCAATGAAGGGAAGACGATTGTTAGCATCACTTATCAATATGGCTAAAACTTTGGGTATTCATACTCTTTCAGAAGGTGTGGAAACTAAAGAACAGCAGGAATTTTTGTCGTCGGTTGGATGCGAAGCTCTTCAAGGTTTCTATTATTCAAAACCTATATCTAAATCAAGTTTGATGGAATTAATAGATAAGGATATTTCTAATATAGAATCATTTGAGGATAGACAGTATTGGAGCAAGATAGGACAATTGAATTTCGTAAGTACGCGTCCACTTGAAGAATTGACAGAAATGGAATTAGATGATGATGATACTAGAATACATAAAATAGAAGGTGGAATTCCATTAGCTTTAGCTGAAATAACAAAAAAGAGTATGAAATTTGCATACGTTAGTAATGCGTATTTAAAGAGTTTAAAAAGATTAGGCTATAATAATATAGAAGAGGTTGAACAGGAATATTCTAATCGTAGAAGTGATCAATATTTGATTATGAAAAAAATGATAGATGATGCAATAAATAAAGGAGATATACAGAAACTAGAGCGAGGCTATAAGGATACTTTTTTTAGGGTGAGTGTTAAGTGTATTGCTAAAACAACTGACAGGGCTATGATTGCTTTGTACTTACCTACTTTTGATTCGGAGAACGAAATACAGAATGCCAAAAGGATATTAAAATATAGTAATTCTCTTTTTGAAACTTATGAGGTGGTCGTATTATTTTATCCAGAAAGCGATATAGCACATAGGATACATGTATCAAGTGAGTTACCTGAGTATGATCGAGAAGCTTCGTTGGAAAAGAGTGTTTATAAATTTTGTGAAGCACAAGTAGCTTCGGTAGATCAGGAAAGATATTTAAAATTTTTAAATCTTGATAATGTATTCCAACGAGTCGATGAAAGCCCAAAGGGTTTTGTTCAAGGATTTTTTAGAATAATACTTAATGGAGATAAGCCGGTGTGGCATTCGGTGAGGTTGACAAATATATCATCAGAAGGGGAGCGTGTATATCTGCTGACAATTCAAGAGGTTCAAGGAAAAGAGGTGGAATGTTTCGAATTGCTAAGTAGGGAGCATCCAGAATTGCTTGAATGATATTTGACGTACTATAAAATTTAAGATAATAACTTATATAATAAAAAGCAATGAGTATATTACTCATTGCTTTTTATTTTGAACCATATTTTTTTATGTGTTTTTTTATAGCGTTAAATGTTTTATCGCTTATGTAATGTTCTATTCTACATGCATCTTCGGAAGCAGTTTTTTCATCAACACCAAGATTTATAAGTACTTGTGTCAATACAGTATGGCGTTCATAAATATGTTTCCCAAGAAGTTTGCCTTCTTTGGTTAATTTTAAAAATCCTGAATCATCTGTTTCAACAAGACCTTCTTTTTTTAATACCCCGATAGCTCGACTTACTGATGGCTTGGAATAACCTAAATACTCGCCAACATCAATGCTTCTAACAGTAGAGGATGTTTGTGATAATACATATATTGCTTCAACATACATTTCCCCAGATTCTTGTAATGCCATTAGTACTTCTCCTTTGTTAATTAATTACTGATAGCATATCATAAAAAGGCTTTTTTTTCAAATTTTCTTGACAAGTTAGCATTGTCTAACTATAATATATGTGGTTAGCAAAAACTAACTATATTTAATGGTGGTTAGTGCGTATTTGCTAACATAATTTAAATCACGAGGTTAGCTTAAACTAACTGAATATAAAGGAGGAAAAATGATGCCTTTAATTTATGCAGATAGAAACAAAACTCAGATTATAAAAAAAATAGGAGGAAGCCCTGAAGTTAAGAAACATTTAGAAAATTTGGGCTTTAACGTTGGTGGTGAAGTGAGCATAGTAAGTTCACTTGGTGATAATTTAATTGTAAAGATAAAAGAGAGCAGAGTTGCTATAAGTGAGGAATTGGCTAAGAAAATAATGATTTGATATAAAGGAGGAATCTGAAGTGAAGACACTTAAAGATGTAAAAATAGGCGGGACTGCAAAAGTTAAAAAACTCCATGGTGAGGGCGCAGTTAAACGTCGAATCATGGATATGGGAATCACAAAAAATGCAGAAATTTATGTGAGAAAGGTTGCCCCTTTAGGTGATCCGATTGAAGTGACTGTTAGAAATTATGAATTATCTCTTAGAAAAAAAGATGCAGAGATGATAGAAGTAGAATAGTAGAAAGGAATTTGAAAGATGAGTTTGAAAATTGCGTTAGCTGGTAATCCGAATAGTGGTAAGACAACTCTTTTCAATGCGTTAACTGGATCAAATCAGTTTGTCGGTAACTGGCCAGGTGTTACAGTTGAAAAGAAGGAAGGAAAATTAAAGAAACATAGTGAAGTTACAATTGTTGACCTTCCAGGTATTTATTCTTTATCACCATATACTCTTGAAGAGGTAGTTGCTAGAAATTATTTAATTGGTGAGAGACCTGATGCAATCTTAAATATTATAGATGGTACAAACTTAGAGAGAAACCTTTATCTTACAACTCAGTTAACAGAACTTGGTATTCCTGTTGTAGTTGCTGTTAATATGATGGATATTGTAAAAAAACAAGGTGATCAGATTAATATTAATGAATTGTCAAAACAACTTGGATGTAAGGTTGTTGAAATTTCAGCTCTTAAGGGTGATGGAGTTTTAAAAGCAGCAGAAGAAGCAATGTATGCGGCCAAAAATGCTAAGACAATTCCACTTCATACATTCTCAGGACCTGTTGAGCATGCAATCGCTCATATTGAGGAGGCTGTTGTTCATAATATGCCAGAAGAACAGCAAAGATGGTATGCTATTAAAATCTTTGAGAGAGATGATAAAGTTTTAAGTAAAATGAATATCTCAAGTGATTTAAAGAATCATATCGAGAATGATATTAAATCCGCTGAAAAAGAACTTGATGATGATGCCGAAAGTATTATTACAAATGAACGTTATGTTTATATAGCAGAAGTAATAAAAGCTTGTTACAAGAAGAAAAATGCAGGTTCATTAACAACTTCAGATAAAATTGATAAGATAGTAACAAATAGATTTTTAGGTTTACCTATATTTGCTCTTATAATGTATTTGGTATATTGGGTTGCAATGGTTGGCGTTGGTGCACCAGCAACAGATTGGGCAAATGATGGTTTATTCGGTGATGGATTCCACTTGTTAGGAATGGATGGTGGATATGCAGAAGACAGTGAAAAGTATGCTGATGCAGCGGCTATTGTAGATGGTTATGATGTATATGTTGAAGAAAATGGTGAACCAACAGATAAATTTACATATGAAGTAGAAGATGAAGAAACACTTGAAATCACAGAAGAGGAAGCAAGTGTAGAGGATTATAAAGAAGCATTAAAAACAATTGAAGAAATGGGTGATGAACCAGATCCAGCTGATTATGGTACATGGGTTCCGGGCGTTCCTGTAGTTGTTGAAAAAGCACTTGATAAAGCAAATGCTGCAGAATGGCTTAAGGGATTAATCTTAGATGGTATTGTTGCCGGTGTAGGTGCGGTACTTGGATTTGTTCCACAGATGCTCGTTTTATTCTTTATGTTAGCGTTCTTAGAGGCTTGCGGATATATGGCAAGAATTGCATTTGTTCTTGACCGTGTGTTTAGAAAGTTTGGCCTTTCAGGTAAATCATTTATTCCAATGCTTGTAGGTGTTGGTTGTGGTGTTCCTGGTGTTATGGCTAGTAGAACAATTGAAAATGAACGTGATAGACGTATGACTATTATGACTACAACATTTATTCCATGTGGAGCTAAGGTTCCATTTATAGCTATGATTGCTGGTGCTATTTTTGGTGGTGATGCTTGGGTATCAACATCAGCATACTTTATTGGTATGGGTGCAATTGTTATTTCAGGTATTATTCTTAAAAAGACAAGAATGTTTTCTGGAGATCCAGCACCATTCGTTATGGAACTTCCAGCATATCATTTACCAACTCTTCCAAATGTACTTCGTTCAATGTGGGAACGCGGTTGGTCATTCATTAAGAAGGCTGGTACAATTATCCTTCTTTCAACAATCATTGTTTGGTTCACATCTAGATTTGGATTTAAGGATGATTCATTTAAGATGTTAGCAGAAGAAGAACTAGAATACTCAATTCTTGCTAAAATTGGTAATGCTATTGCTTGGATTTTCACTCCTCTTGGATGGGGCAATTGGCAGGCAGCAGTTGCATCATTTACAGGTTTAGTTGCTAAGGAAAACATTGTTGGTACAATGGGTATCTTATATGGTAGCGGTGATCAGACTACATGGCAGGCATTAGCTGCTAAATTTACAGAAATCACAGGTTTCTCATTCTTAGTATTTAACTTACTTTGCGCACCATGTTTCGCTGCAATCGGTGCGATTAAGCGTGAAATGAATAATGTAAAATGGACTATTTTTGCAATTGCTTACCAGTGTGGTTTTGCATATGTGATAGCATTTATGATTAATCAGTTTGGTGGACTTGCTACAGGCAAGGCAAATGCTGTTGGTTTAGTATTTGCATTTGCTGCTTTACTAGTAATTCTATATATGTTATTCTTTAAGAAATATGAAGAAGCAGATAAATTAACAGTGTTAGGTGATGCTGCTTAAGATATAAGGAGGCGTAAGATGATTTCGTGGTTAGTAAGTAATTTAGGAACAATTATTATTTCTATACTGCTTATAATTATGGTTGTATTTATCATTCGTAAATTGATAAATGATAAAAAACGGGGAATATCTTCTTGCGGCGGGAACTGTGCACATTGTAATATGTGTTCAGGCATAAGGAAAAATAAATAGAGTTTTAAAGCGCTATGAGCAATGCTTGTAGCGCTTTTTGTTTAGAAAATTTTTCATTAAGCAAATTTAATTAAATTATTGCTTGAGTAGATTTGTCTGATATGTTATAAATAAATGTGGTTAGCGTATGCTAACTGACATTGCGGGATGAGTAACGTATGATTATTATTTTGTTTTTTAGGGATTATTGAATTAGTCATAGTGCTCATCCTTATAAAACACAATTCGGAAGGAGATTAGAAAATGTATTTAGAAATTGAAAAAGTAGTCGGAAGAGAAATTCTTGATTCAAGAGGAAATCCTACAGTTGAGGCAGAAGTATATCTTATCGACGGAACGGTTGGCAGAGGAACAGCACCAAGTGGAGCTTCAACAGGAGAGTTTGAGGCCCTTGAACTACGTGATGGTGATAAGGAAAGATATTTAGGAAAAGGTGTACAGAAAGCTGTAGAAAACATAAATACAACTATTAATGATGTGCTTGTTGGTATTGATGCATCTGATACATATGCAGTTGATGCTGCCATGATCAAGGCTGATGGTACTAAGGATAAGTCAAATTTAGGAGCAAATGCTATTCTTGCTGTATCTATCGCAGCAGCACGTGCAGCTTCTATTGCACTAGATATTCCACTTTACAGATTTTTAGGTGGTGTGCAGGGTAATAAGCTTCCAGTTCCAATGATGAATATTTTAAATGGTGGGGCTCATGCTGATAGCGCAGTTGATACACAGGAATTTATGATTATGCCTGTAGGTGCTCCTACATTTAAGGAAGCACTTAGATGGTGTGCTGAAGTGTTCCATAAACTCAAGAGTCTTATTAAGGAGATGGGTGATGTAACAGCTGTTGGTGATGAGGGTGGATTTGCTCCAAATCAGTTAAAGAGTGATGAAGAAGCAATTGAAAAGATCCTTGAAGCTATTAAGGCAGCAGGTTTTGAACCTGGTAAAGACTTTATGATTGCAATGGATGCAGCATCATCAGAGTGGAAAAGTGAAAAAGGCAAAGGATTCTATAAACAGCCTAAGTCGGGTAAGGAATTTACATCTGATGAACTTATTGCTCATTGGGAATCACTTGTTGATAAATATCCAATTATCTCAATTGAAGATGGCCTTGATGAAGAGGACTGGGAAGGTTGGAAGAAGATGACAGAAAAGATTGGTCATAAGGTTCAGTTAGTTGGAGATGATTTGTTTGTAACAAATACAGAGAGACTATCAAAGGGTATTGAACTTGGAGCAGGTAACTCAATTTTGATTAAGTTAAATCAGATTGGATCTGTTTCAGAAACACTTGAAGCTATTAAGATGGCTCATAAGGCTGGATATACAGCAATTTCATCACATCGTTCTGGTGAAACAGCTGATACGACAATTGCAGATTTGGCAGTTGCTCTTAATACTTGTCAGATTAAGACTGGTGCACCAAGCCGTTCAGAAAGAGTTGCTAAATATAATCAGTTACTTAGAATTGAAGAAGAACTTGGAGAGTCAGCAGTTTATCCACAGATGGGTGCATTTAATGTAAAATAATAAACATGTAAAAGTTAAGCTGGTTAGATTATTCTAACCGGCTTTTTTTATATGCGTAAATTTAAAAAAATTTGTTTAAGACTATAAATAGTCGTTTATTTGAGTTATAATATTACTATATATGAGAACGGATAAAATTGGGTTTTACGTAATGATTAATAACCCAAATATGTATTGGGAGAAGGGAGATAATCCGATTTTTTGATAAGGCTAATTGGATTTAATTGAAGGTATGTCTAAGGAGAAGGTTTTTAATATTGGGGTTATGATTGGCAATGTTCATACTCAGCATCCGATGGAATTAATACGAGGGATAAGTGAAGCCGCTAAGGGTGAGAATGTTAATATATCCTTTTTTGTTGGCGCGCAGGGTAATGCATTAGATTTTTGGGAAGGAGATGAAGATGATTATAATTCATATAATTATCAATATAATTCCCTTTATGATTATTCGCTAATTGCTGGTCTTGATGCTATTATTATTTCTTATGGAACATTATGTATATATCTTGAAAATGAAAATAGAGAAGAATTTGCTAAGAAATATAGAAGTGTTCCGCTTGTTATACTTGAAGAGTATGACGAGGACTCTTGTGACAGTTTTATTATTAGTGATAATTTTGGAAGTATGTATAATATTGTTGAACATTTACTTTCTGATCATGGCTATAAGAGGATTGTTTATTTAAGTGGACCTATAAATAATACGGATTCTAATGAGAGAGAGCGTGCATATCTAGAAGCAATGAAGGCTCACGGACTTGAAGTTACAAGTGAGATGGTAGAATATGGGGATTATTCTTCTAACGTAGATGATTTAGTTGAAAAACTTTTAGATAATAACGAAGGTGTTGAAGCTATTGTATCGGCTAACGATGAAATGGCTATTAGTATATATAATGTTTGTAGAAGAAGAGGACTTGTTCCTGGAAGAGATATTGCGGTAACAGGCTATGATGATGTAGAATTTGCTCAACGTATGGATCCACCGCTTACAACTGCTAATCAGGATGGTTTGGATATGGGATATCGAGCGCTTAAATGTGCAGTTGCATTATGCAAGGATCCTACAAATCCGATAAAAATGAAGATTCCTGCTAAGTTTTTAAAACGTCAGTCCTGTGGTTGTAAGATACATCATGTTGATAAGGAATTAGAACTTGTTGATGTTCTAGAAAAGATAGAAAAACTATCAGATAAAGAACAGATACAAAAGGCTGTTTCAATTGCAACTGTTGGCTCATATAAGAGTGTAGTATCTGAAGAAGGTAGAAATAAGGGAAAAGCATATTTTGAATTTTTGATTTCCAATCTTTTAGAATTGGATGATTTAAATGACGATGAAAAACGTGAACTCGCTGATTCACTGCTTTTACAAGTTCAAAATCTATGTGCTGATGAAGGGTGTAAAAATATTGAATTTTCAGGATTTTTAAGATCTTTCCAGCAAATAATGCGTTTCTTTATGGAAAGAGAAAAGGAGACTGACGTACTTGTTCTCCTTGGTAGAATTCTTGAACTAACAGATAATTATGTTACATCTTTTGTTATGAGAAAAGATGAAGAAGATATAATGATGTTGCTTACAAAGAGTTGGGCAGCACCTACATCTATAAAATATATGATTGATAAAGCTGATGATGAGAATGCATTTAATTGTTTAGCTATAGAGACGGCTATTGATCAGGGAGCGAAGAGTGCTTATCTTTATCTTCTTCCAGAACCATTAAAGTGCGATAGAAAAATGGAATTTGTATGTCCAGATTGTTTGGAACTTGTGGCGAAACATATAAATGGAAAAGTAGAAGTATATGATAGGGGAAAACGACCAGTTGTAACAAAAGAGAATGGATTTGCTTCGCTTTTTCCAGATTCATCAAAACATAGTTATGTTGTATTTTTGTTATTTGCAAAGGAATATCAATATGGAATTATGCTTTGCGAAATAGATGATACTTCCATAGGTATGCTTTATGGAGTTTCACTTCAGATTAGTACGGCTCTTGCTTATATGCAGATTAGTAAGCAGGAAAACGAAGCTAAACAGCAGTTGTTTGATACTTTGAAAGAGCTTAGAGATAAAAATGAAATGTTAAGTTTTGTATCATCGATGGATGCTCTTACAGGAATATACAACAGACGTGGATTTATTGAAAATGTTGTAGATGCGATAAATGAAAATGTTGGTAAGAAAGCTGCTTTGTTCTTTTCGGATTTAGATCATTTAAAGCAAATTAATGATGAGTTTGGACATCAGGATGGTGACTTCGCTTTGATGAATGCTGCTAAGATTATGAAAGAAACATTTGATAGTTTTGGAAGTGAAAATGCTGTGTGCGGTCGTATTGGAGGCGATGAGTTTGTTTCTTTTATGATTTGCGAAAATGAAGACGATACTGAAAAAGTATTAGAAGAGTTGAAGTTACGAAGCAAGTTATTTAATGAGAAATGTGAAAAACCATATTATGTGGAATTTTCTACAGGTTGTTACACATTTGTTTGTAGAGCTGTATTCTCTGTAGCAGAACTTACAGGCAAAGCAGATGAATGTTTATATGAAGCTAAAAAGACTAGACGAGATAATATAGTTAAGTAAAAAGTATCATTTTAGATAACTGAAATAATTGGTCTTGTTTTTTATGTTTCAAAGTTATATAATATGTCAAAATAAGACGAAGGGAAAAACTATTATGTGTAAGTTAGTAGCTAGATATTCATATATTATTATTGACGCTGTGCTTATAATTTGTAAGTATGGTGATATTTTGGTATATGAAAATAGTAGTTGCTAAGAAAGATATGATATTATTATTTAGTTTATAAAGATCATTTATCTTTTTTAGATAAATGGTCTTTTTTGTTTTCAAAAATAAATGCATTTATAATAAATTTCAAGGAGAAAAATTATGGACTTAATAGTGTTAATCGGAAGTGGAGCAGTTGGAAAGATGACTGTAGGGCAGGAACTTATGAAAATTACGGATTTTAGACTTTTTCATAATCATATGATGATTGAACCAGTAATTGAAATATTTGGTAAGTTTAATGGTGCAGTTGTCAGCAAATTACGAGAGACCATAATGGATGAATTTTTAAAGACTAAATATCAGGGGATGATATTTACATTTATGTGGGCATTTGACATGAAAGAAGATTGGGATTATATAGCATCTGTAGCACGTAAGTTTGAGGAAACAGGTGGAACTGTATATTATGTAGAACTTGTTGCAGATAGAGCTGTAAGGTTAGAAAGAAATAAAACAGAAAATAGACTTAGAAATAAAGCGTCAAAAAGAGATTTGGCAATATCAGAAGATAGAATTATCAGAGAAGAAACAAAGTACAGAATTGTAAGTAATGAAGGTGAGATACCATTTGCTAATTACATGAAAATTGATAATACTAATCTTGAACCAGATGTTGTTGCAAAAATGATTAAGGATAACTTTAATTTGCCAGATGTTTCAACAACTGAACTCGAAAATAAGGTGATTCTTGAAGAAGTGAGAGAAGATGAAGTTGAACAGTTACATAGTTTACAAGTAGATAGTTTTATGCCTTTGTATGAAAAATATCATGATGATTTATCACCAGCAATTGAGAGTGTTGGTAGGGTGAGAGAAAAGGTCAATGATGAAAATAGAACATTTTACTTTATTGTAAAAGATGGTGCAAGAGTAGGTGGTGTTTGTACTTCTTATGGTAGAGTTAATAATGATAATGGTTTTACTATTGATAAGAATGTAGTTTACATAAGTCCGATTTTTATTCATCCTAAATATCAGAATCTTCATATTGGGCAAATTGTTATTAAAAAGTTATTTGATATGTATAATGATGCAAAAATCTGGAAGTTATGGACTATACTTGAGGAAGAGGGGAATTGTCATTTTTATGAAAAATGTGGATTTGTAAAAACTGGTGAAGTACAAAAAATTAAAGATGATATGAGTCTTGTAGAGTATGAAAGATAAAAATGTTTATATTACAAAATGTAAGATATATATTGCATTATGCAATGTAAAATGATACAATCAAAAATATGAAAGGACGATTCATGTAATTAGTTTTAAAGTTTAATGGAGGGAAAGAAATGTTTAAGAATAATAAAGTTGTGGATGAGAGGCTTCATAAAAAGTCAACTGAATTAGGTGCACGAATGTTTCCAGTTTTAGGTATAATAGAGTTAGTGTTTCTAATTGTTAAGATAGCATGTGGCTTGCCATTTATGGTTTATGTATTAGAGATATGTATTTTGGTAGGTGGTGTTGTAACGTGGCTTTTTGAAGAACTTCGCTTTGGAACATTGTTAGTAAAGGAAAAAGATGATATTCTAAAAGAGTTATCTAATAAAGCTAAATCACAAGCTTTTATGATGATGTTTTGGATTGTTATAATTGGTGAATTATTATATATTTTTTTGATTGATAAAAAATATTATTTTTGGGTGCTTACATACATTGTAAGCTGGTTGCCATGTGCTATTTACATTATGGTTTCTGCAGTCTCAGGAGGAATATTAGTATTTGGAAGTAAGCAGAAAGAAAAGAATGTAAAAAAAGATTTAGCTATAAGAACTTTCTTTGGTTCGATATTCTTTGGGGTTGTAACAGGAACAGGATTTTATATACATGATGGTGCTTTTTATCCTAAGGGATTAATTGGAGTAGTATTATTAGCAGCAGGATGGGGGATTCCTTTTTATTTTATGTTCATAGGAATCATGAAACTTTCTGAAAAGAAAGCTGATAAAAATATAGAAAAAGTAGATGATAGAGATGAAAAATAAGAGAATGAAAATTGCCCGAGTAGAATGTGATATGACGCAGGAACAATTAGCGGATGCTGTGGGGGTAACCAGGCAAACAATTGGATTGATTGAAGCAGGGAAATATAACCCTAGTATTTCTTTATGTATTGAGATTTGTAAGGCTTTAAATAAATCACTTGATGATTTGTTTTGGCCGGAAAGCTAGTAGGGGGGAATATAAACATGGAAAAAGAAAAGCTTATAAAGAGTTATACATGGATAATAAAAATCTATATGTATTTTATTTGTGCTTCAGTAATTGGATGGATATATGAAGTACTAATTGTTATGTTTGAAAATCATAATGGCTTTCAAAATAGAGGTATGCTTGCAGGTCCGTATTTACCAATTTATGGATTTGGAATGTGGATTTTGATGATTACAGTAAATCCGATTCGTAATATGAAACTTAATAAAATATCCTCGTTATCGAAGACGATGGAGTTTATCATAAAGTTAATATTGGCTTTTATAGCTGCGTTTGTAATAACTACATTGGTGGAATTGATAGGTAGTTATATGATAAATCCTACTTCGTGGGATAATGGCCCTTGGTATTACGGTGTTGAGGAAGGATATAAGATTAATTTTCAGGGTAGAATTGCTTTGAAATCAAGTTTGAGATTTGGAGCTGGTTCTTTGGTTTTAATTTATGTTTTACAACCACTCATTGATATATTTTCTAGAAAAAAGAAATTATTTACGATAGTTAGTAGTGCATTATTGATTGTCTTTTTGATTGATTGCATTATGACATTTATTTTATAAATGAAAAAGTAGAATGTGATTAGGAGATACATAAGAAGTATTACGGAACTTACGCCAGAAGATGATGATGAACTTACAGATTATTTTTGGCCAATAGTTCGAGAGATTATAAAGATTACTTTGATTACAGAAAATTATGAAGATTCGATAAAAGACATTTTAGATTAACAAATTTGAATTTAGTAGAGGTATTAGTATGAAAGTATTTATTGTATATTGCCATCCTTCAAAGGATAGTTTTACGAATGATGTATATAAATCTTTTGAACGGGGGTTAAGAGATGCAGGTCATGAGATTATTATATCTGATTTATATGATATGAATTTCAAAACGGATATGAGTGAAGAAGAATATTTACGAGAAACATATTACAGAATTGATGGAATAAAATCAAAAGATGTCTTGATTGAACAGAAAAAAATACAGAGCAGTGATGCGATTGTGTTTATATATCCTGTATTTTGGACAGAAGCACCTGCAAAACTTGTGGGTTGGTTTGATCGAATTTGGACAACAGGATTTGCTTATAAACCAGATCCTACGATGAAGGTTCTTGAAAAAGCATTATTTATAGTTTGCGCAGGAAAATCAATGAAATCTCTTATTGAAACAGGGGAAAAGAGTGCGATGGAAACAGTAATGTTGGGAGATAGAATTCGTGATAGAGCGAAAGAAAAAGAAATGGTTATTTTTGATAATGTAACGCATTGGAATGAAGAGGCACGAAGTGAGAACATTCCTTTACATCTTTCCAAGGCGTATGAAATGGGTATAAAATTTTGAAACTTAGAAGAGTAAAATATATAACATAAGGAGAGTTATTGTTTGGTAAAACGTAGACAAGCATGGTTCGTTTTGAGCTACTGGTAAAACAATCACGGACGGAAGAAAAGAATTTGAATAATATATTTCTACAGTGATGAAAATATAAGATCGTTTAATTCTGTCAATTACTCTAAATCCATTGAAAAACCAAGGTTTTTGTGATAGTATTAAACAGTTGTGTTAAGGTGGTTTTCTTGAAGAAAATTAACCTTATAAATTCAAGAAAGAGGATAATGATATGAAACTAGGTATAGTTGGTCTTCCTAATGTAGGAAAGAGTACACTTTTTAATTCGCTTACAAAGGCTGGTGCTGAATCAGCTAACTATCCATTCTGTACAATTGATCCTAATGTTGGTATTGTTACAGTTCCGGATGAAAGACTAGATAAATTAACAGAAATGTATAATTCAAAGAAGACAACTCCAGCTGTTATCGAATTTGTTGATATTGCTGGTCTTGTAAAGGGAGCTTCAAAGGGTGAAGGGCTTGGAAATCAATTCCTTGCAAACATCAGAGAAGTAGATGCAATTGTTCACGTTGTTAGATGTTTTGAAAACACAAACATTATTCATGTTGATGGTAGCATCGATCCACTTAGAGATATTGAAACAATTAATCTTGAATTAGTATTTTCTGATATTGAAATTTTAGATAGAAGAAGAAGCAAGCTCATCAGAGTCGCAAGGAATGATAAGTCTGCAGCTAAAGAACTTGATTTAGTTGAAAGAATCATCGCTCATCTTGAAGGTGGTAATCTTGCAGCATCATTTGCTACAGATGATGAAGATGAAATTGCATTTATGAGTGAATATAATCTTCTTACAAATAAGCCGGTTATTTATGCAGCAAATGTTTCTGAAGATGATTTAGCTGATGATGGTGCTTCAAATGAAGGCGTTCAGAAAGTTAGAGCATATGCTAAGGAAAATGGTAGTGAAGTTTTCGTTATTAGTGCTGAGATTGAACAGGAGATTTCAGAACTCGATGATGATGAAAAGCAGATGTTCCTTGAAGATTTAGGTATTAAGGAATCTGGTCTTGATAAACTTATTAAGGCTAGTTATTCACTTCTTGGTCTTATTAGTTTCTTAACATCTGGTGAAGATGAAACAAGAGCTTGGACTATTAAGGAAGGTACAAAGGCTCCACAGGCAGCAGGTAAGATTCATACTGATTTTGAAAAAGGTTTCATTAAGGCTGAAGTTGTAAGCTATGATGATTTAATGAATTGTGGAACTTATGCAGCTGCAAGAGAAAAAGGACTTATTAGACTTGAAGGTAAGGATTATGTGGTAAATGATGGCGACATTATTCTTTTCAGATTTAATGTATAGAGGTAAAACATGTTAGCACAATTAAGTGTAGAATTCCCAAATTTTGGTATTAAGTTTCATGATATGCCGATTGGTGTGGATTTTGGAAGTTTTCATATTGCTTTCTATGGAATGTTCATTGGACTTGGTATGATTCTGGGGACTCTTATTAGTTTGAATTATGTTAGAAAAATCGGATATGATGTTGAAGATTTTCTTGATTTGGCTTTAGGCATAATAGCTTTTTGCCTAGTTGGAGCAAGAGCATACTATGTATTGTTCCGATGGGATTATTATAGTAAAAATCCTAAGGAAATAATTATGCTTAAGGAAGGTGGACTTGCGATATATGGTGGAATTATAGCTGGAGCAATAGTTTGCTTTGTTTTCGTGAAGATAAAAAAGATTCCGTTTTTACTTGTCGCAGATGTTGCCATGGAAGGTTTGCTCCTTGGACAAATTCTTGGTAGGTGGGGAAATTTCACTAACAGAGAGTGTTTTGGAACAGCCTGCACAACTAAGAATCCACTGGCTATGCGAATATATTTTGATAAGTATTTTTCATCGTCTGACGTTCCGGATGTTGTTGCAAAAGGAATGGAGAAGATAACAGGAAAATCAATCGATGCTCTTGGATATATTCAGGTACATCCAACATACCTTTATGAATCACTTGGAAATCTTATTCTTTTAATTATAGTAATTATAGTTGCTAGTAAGAAGAAATATGATGGACAGATGTTCTTTACATATCTTATAGGATATGGTGTGGTTAGATTTTGGGTTGAAGGTATTAGAACAGATCAGTTACAGATTGGAAATACAGGGATTGCTGTTTCACAGGCTTTATCAGGAGTATTGTTCGTATGTGGAATTTTACTTATGGTTTTCAATTCTAAGGTAAGTAAAACGTTAATTGGTAAGAATAGATTTGGAACAGAAGAAATAGTTGTTAAAGAAGGTTCTAAAGAAGAAGTGAAAGAAACTTCAGAAGATTAATAATAGATAGCAATGATTTACATAAAATCTATTTGCTGGGAAATGAGTATAAAGCACATTGGTAATTTTTACCAATGTGCTTTGTCTAATTTTAACAAAATTTAATTGGATTGTGGTGGGCGAAAATCCCCACCACAATATATAGTGGGTCCTTTTGTGGGAACCACTTTTTTTATTGGAAAATCAAGGAAAATCAAGGAAAAAACCCTTGCGAAATGAAAAAAACTAATGTAGAATATCAAATAAGTGGTGAAAAGTGTCGAATTGTGGTGAAGAATGGGGAACGCGTAACATAATATGTTTTAAAAGGCACATTGAAACCAAAAAAGTATGAATTAGATTAAGTGGATTCACGATTCAGGGAAGGAGGAAAACTACATATGTTTATTGGACAGTATACATACAGTCTTGATGCAAAAGGTAGAGTTGTTATTCCTCCAAAGTATCGTGAAGAGTTAGGTGAAGAATTTGTTATATCAAAAGGCATGGATGGTTGTTTAAGAATTTATACAACTGACGCTTGGAAAGACTTTTGTGATAAGTTAAGCGCATTGCCACAGACTTCGAAAGATGCCCGTCATTTTGCTCGTTTTTTCCTCGCGGGTGCTAACTCTCTTGAACCAGACAAACAGGGAAGAGTATTAATCCCTCAGGTATTAAGAGAGTTCGCATCCCTAGAAAAAGATGTGATGATTATTGGTGTAAATAATTATGTCGAAATATGGGATGTTAATAAATATGATGAGGTTAATGACATCAGTGAAGAAGAGCTTGATGAAATCTCAGAGAAAATGTTTGAGAACGGCTTCGTATTATAAGCCGAAAAGAAGGAGCTGCTATGGAGTTTAAACATAAATCGGTATTGTTAGATGAAACAATTGAAGGATTAAATATTAAACCTGACGGTATTTATGTTGATGGAACTTTAGGTGGCGGCGGTCATTCATATCATATAGCTTCTAGGCTTTCAGATAAGGGAAGACTCATTGGTATAGATCAAGATAAGGATGCTATAAAGGCTGCAAGCGAAAGACTTAAAGAGTTTGGAGATAAGGTAACTGTTGTAAGAGATAATTACACAAACTTTAGAAAAGTACTTGATGATTTAAATGTTGAAAAAGTTGATGGAATCTTACTTGATATTGGAGTTTCTTCTTATCAATTAGATAACACAGAAAGAGGCTTTTCATATAATGCAGATGCACCACTTGATATGAGAATGGATGACAGACAAAAACTTACAGCTAAAGATATTGTAAATGAATATGATGAACAAACTCTATTTAGAATAATTAGAGATTATGGTGAAGATAAATTTGCTAAGAATATTGCAAAACATATCGTAGCCGCAAGAAGAGAGAAAGAGATTGAGACAACGGGAGAACTTGTAGAGATAATAAGTGGAGCCATTCCTAAAAAATTACAGAAGAATGGTAATCCTGCAAAGAAAACATTTCAAGCTATCAGAATTGAATTGAATCATGAGCTTGATGTTTTAAAAGAATCAATAGACGGTATGATTGATTCACTTAACATAGGGGGAAGACTTTGCATTATAACTTTTCATTCTTTAGAAGATAGAATTGTTAAGCAAAAGTTTAAAGTAAATGAAAATCCATGCACATGTCCACCAAATTTTCCGGTGTGTGTATGTGGGAAGGTTAGCAAGGGACGAATAATTACAAGAAAACCTATCGTTCCAAGTGATGAGGAAATAGCAGAAAATAAAAGATCAAAAAGTTCTAAGTTAAGAATTTTTGAAAAGGGGATATAATATGGCAGATTATAACAACAGAAGAAGTAATTCGAGAAGACAAATTGAAAATAGAAATCATTCTTCAAGAAATCGTAGAAGAAATGATTCTTATATACATGGTAACGTAGTTACTGCTCCACAGTATGAGGAAGCTCCAAGAAGATCTAGAGTATACAGAGATGGTAAAAGAGTTGCTGATACTAAGAAGGGCATTAGATACAGAGAGGCGATGGCACATTATAGCCTTCCATACTGTTTTGTTATATGCGTTTTAGTTGCAGTTACAATTTATCTTGGTATATTAAGCATCAAGGTTAATAATGACGTTACTAAGAAACAGAATAGTATAAATCAGTTAGAGCAGGAGATTAATATTTTGACTTCTGAAAATGAAGTATATAATTATAATGTTAATAGTTATGTAGATACTGATTATATTATTAAGACTGCTAAGAAGAAACTTGGTATGGTTGAGGCCAAACCAGACCAGATTAATTATTATAAGAAATCATCTTCGGAATATATGAAGCAACTTGAGGATATTCCGGAAAAATAAAAGTGGGATGGAAAAATGCGTAGACGTAGAAGAAACGTATTCAATAATAAAATGTCGCGAACACTAACTGTTTTGTATCTAGGGATACTGGCAGTTTTGTTTGCGTTATGCGTTATAATAGCAAAAATAAATAGAGATAAGGGTGATGATTATACAATTACAGTATTAAATCAGCAGAATAATACAAGTAGAAAGATTCCTTATAAGCGTGGTGATATTATTGACAGAAATGGATACACACTTGCAACAAGCGTCAAGGTTTATAACTTGATTTTGGATGCAAAGATGATGCTTGAAAAAAAGGAATATTTAGAAGCTACTGTTTCTGCGTTAGTTAAGAGTTTTGATTTAAATGAAACAGAACTTAGAGAAACAATTAATGCTAATAAGGATAGTAGATATATTGTAGCCTTAAAAGGAATAGAGTATGAAAAAGTTAAACCGTTTCAGGAATTACAAAAGGATACAAAGAATAACCCAGATATAATGGGTGTGTGGTTTGAAACGGAATATGTTAGAAAATATCCATATAATGAATTAGGAAGTAAGGTTATCGGTTTTACAAACTCAGGTAACTCAGCTGACTGGGGCATTGAAGGATACTACTGCGACGAACTTAATGGTGTTGACGGTAGAGAATATGGATATGTAAACTCTGATAACAACATGGAAAAAGTTATCAGAAACGCAACCAATGGATACAACATTACTTCAACTCTCGATATGGAAATTCAGAAGATAGTTGAAAAGAAAATCAAGGATTATAAGAAGGAAACAAAGGCAAAAAGAATCGCTGTCATAATAGCTGATCCAAATACAGGCGAGATTCTTTCGATGGCGGATGATATGTCTTATGACTTAAATAATCCTAGAGATTTATCAGACTTTTTCTCTAAGAAAGAGTTAAAGAAAATGTCTGACGAGGACCAACTTAATGAACTTAATAAGTTATGGAGATGCTATTGTATAAACGATAGTTTTGAACCGGGTTCAACAGCTAAGCCATTTACTGTGGCAGCTGCATTAGAAGAAGGTCTTGTTAGTACTAATGATACTTTCTATTGTGATGGTTCAGAAAATGTTGGTGGATGGAACATTCATTGTTCAGGTACACATGGAACACTTACATTAGAAGGTACTATTGTTAATTCATGTAATGACGCGTTGATGCAAATAGGTGCTAAGCTTGGTGCATCAACCTTCTCAAATTATCAGACCAGATTTGGATTTGGAGTCAGAACCGGAATTGACCTCTCCGGAGAGACTCCAGGCCTGGTCTATGATGAAAAAGATATTAATAGTTCAACACTTGCAACAAATGCATTTGGTCAGAACTTTACAGTAAATATGATGCAGATTGAGGCTGGATTCTGTTCACTAGTTAATGGCGGAAATTATTATCAGCCTAGAGTAGTAAGAGAAATAGTTGATGAGAAAGGAAATGTTATTAAGAATTTCTCGAAGACATTAATTAAACAGACTATTACACAGGATACATGTGATTTTGAAAGAAAAGCTCTTAGAGAAACGGTTCTTTCAGGTACTGGTTTTAGAGCAGAAGTTCCAGGTTATACAGTTGGTGGTAAAACAGGTACAGCTGAAAAATCACCTAGAGGTAGTGGTGAATATGTACTTTCGTTTATAGGTGCTGTTCCTATCGAAGATCCTCAGGTTGTATGTTACGTTGTAGTTGATACTCCTGAAAAAGATCCTGATAATAGTGCTTATGCAACTATCTTCTATAACAAAATTATGTCAGAAGTATTGCCATATTTAAATATTCCAAAGACTGAAACGAAGGAAGAGGCTGATAGAGCTAAGGCAAATAAGAAGTCAGATGACGAGAATTATGAAAGCAATATTATAGAAGGTGAAAACAGTGGTATCGTTGATAACGAAGGTAATTACGGCGGTGCAACTGGTGCTGATAATACAGATGAACAGGATAATGCTCAGAATGATGCAGCTGATAATCCTGATGCAAATGGTGAAGCTGATGCGGCTGGTGAACCTGCAGATAATCAGGGTGAAGTTGCGAATGTTGAATAAAAAGTATATAATTGATAATTGTTTTATAAAAATAGAAAGTAATTAGTTAGTGGCGAAAGGCTATTAATATCTAGGAGGCATAAAATGAGTGAAGTGGTTAAGACTGTAGAGTTATCATTTCTTGTAGCGTTTGTAACAGGAGTGATTTTAGGACCTATAGTAATTCCGTTCTTGAAAAAACTAAAATTTGGACAGTACATCAGGGAGGAAGGACCAGAAGCTCATAAAAGTAAAGCGGGAACACCTACAATGGGTGGTATGATTTTCCTTGTTGCTTTATGTGTATCAGTTTTGATATCATGTTTTGTTTTAGATGATATACATGTAAAAAACAGCCTTGCTATTTTAGCAATTACGCTTATATATGGACTAATTGGTTTTGGTGATGACTTTATTAAAGTTGTTATGAAAAGAAACCTTGGTCTTACAGCAATTCAGAAGATGAGCTTACAGTTTATAGGATCAGCTCTTTTCGCTGCGTACCTTGTAAAGATTGCGAAAGTTGGAACTAAAGTCAATATTCCTTATACAGGATTTGATCTTGAACTTGGATTTTTGTTTGTTCCGTTTGTTATGTTCGTTATTATTGGTACAGCAAATGGTTCTAATTTCACTGATGGTCTTGATGGCCTTGCAAGTTCAGTTACAATTCCGATAGCAGTATTTTTAGGAGTTGTATCTATTAAAAAGGGCGCAGGTGTGGAATGTGTATGTTTTGCATTTGCTGGAGCTTTGGTAGCATTTTTGATATTTAATACTTATCCAGCAAGAGTATTTATGGGAGATACAGGTTCTCTTGCTCTTGGTGCTTTCGTTAGTGGTACAGCATTTATTTTGAAGATGCCTATAGTTATTGTGATTATAGCTTTTATATATTTTGCGGAAGTTGTTTCCGTTATACTCCAGGTGCTTTATTTCAAAAAGACTGGTGGAAAGAGATTATTTAAAATGGCTCCAATCCATCATCATTTTGAACTTTGTGGATACGCTGAAACACAGGTTGTTTGTGCATTTGCTGTAACAACAACAATATTGTGCTTACTTGCATATCTTTCAATATAGTGATATTATAAGCATTTGAGAATAAATTATAATTTTGGAGTAGTTATGGAATTTAAAGGTAAAAAGTTTATAGTAGTTGGTGCAGGTATTAGTGGTATTGGTGCCGTAAGACTATTAGTAAACAGGGATGCAACTGTTACATTATATGATGGAAAATTAGATGAGGAGACTATTAAGGGTAAACTTGATAGTGACCTAGCTAATGTTAATATATCGACAGGAGAATTTAGTAAGGATTTAATTGATAATAACGACGTAATGGTTATTAGTCCTGGTGTCCCAATTGATAAGGATTTTATTATTGATTTTAAGAATGCTGGTAAGGAAGTGATTGGTGAAGTCGAACTTGCATATCTTTGTGCAAAGGGCAGACTAATTGCAATCACAGGTACAAATGGGAAAACAACAACAACAGCGCTTGTAGGTGAAATCTTAGCAAATTATTTCAAATCAAGTTTCGTTGTTGGTAATATTGGAAATGCATATACGCTTGAAGCAGATAAGATGACCGATGATACAGTTACGGTTGCTGAAATTAGTAGTTTCCAGATGGAAAGTGCTAAGGAGTTTCATCCAGCAGTTTCATGTGTTTTAAATGTAACACCTGATCATCTTGATAGACATAAAACTATGGAAAATTATACAGCATGTAAGATGATGGTTACAAAGAACCAGACTGAAGATGAAGTATGCGTGCTTAATTATGAAGATAATATCTTAAGAGAAGAAGCTAAGAAACTTAAGTGTAAGATTACTTACTTTAGTAGCAAATCAATACTAAGTGATGGTTTCTATCTTGATGGAAAGAATATAGTTAAATCAGTGGAAGGAAAGAGTGAAGTTTTACTTTCAACTGATGATATGAAAATAGTTGGTGTTCATAATGCAGAGAATGCAATGGCTGCAATTGCAGTTAGTGATGCAATTGGAGTTCCTATGGACATTATTGTTGAAACAGTTAAAAACTTTAAGGCTGTTGCACATAGAATCGAATATGTAGATACAATTAATGATGTTGTATATTATAACGATTCAAAGGGAACGAATCCTGATGCAACAATTAAGGCTGTAGAAGCCATGGATAAACCTATTATTCTTATTGCGGGTGGATATGATAAGCATGTTTCATTTGCTGACATGGCTAAGGTTTTAGTTGGTAGAGTTAAAAAATTAGTTTTACTAGGTGAAACTAAACATGATATTGAAGCTGAAGCTAAAAAGGTTGGAGTAGATGATATTGTTATGGTTTCTTCTTTAGAAGAGGCAGTTAAGGTAAGTAGTGAAAGTGCTACAGCTGGAGATGTTGTTCTACTTAGTCCTGCATGTGCTAGCTGGGATATGTTTAAGAGTTATACTCAAAGAGGGGATTTGTTTAAAGAATATGTAAATAAGCTCAAATAGCTTTAAATAATATGCAGAAGTCTATGAGAAAAGCGATGGAAGGAGGATAACATGTCAAGAGATGATTATAATAATGATGTCAGTCGTATAAGACAGGGCAGTTATTTTGACATTAGTCTGTTTATAGCCATCGTGTTTCTTGTGGGATTTGGATTGTTAATGGTGTATAGTACAAGCTCATACAATGCTATGCGTAAGTATGGTGATCCTGGTTTTTATTTTAAAAAGCAGCTTGTTGCTTTTGGATTAGGATTTTTATGTATGGCTGTGACCATATTTATTGATTATCGAATATTAAAAAATTGGTATGGATTTATATTATTTGTTTCTTTAATTGTTATGGCAATGGTAAGAACATCAATTGGTTTAGATGTAAACGGTGCTAGAAGATGGATTAAGGTTGGTCCTATTAGTATTCAGCCATCGGAAATTGTAAAAATAGCAGTTATAATTTCGCTTGCAACGATTTTATCAAGAAGTGCAAGAGCCCTTAATGATTTAGGTTCATATGCAGTTTTGTTAGGTATTATATGTGCGATTTGTTTTTATGTTAAACAAATTTCTAATAACTTAAGTGCTGCTATTATTATTGCAGGTATAAGTTTCATAATGATTATGGTCGCAGCACCAAGTAAACCAACATTTCTTACTATTGGTGTAATTATAGTTGCTGGTGCTATACTTGTTGCTGTTTTATCATCAGGTACAAGTTTTAGAAGTGATAGATTTCAGGCTTGGCATAATCCGGAAAAATATTCACAATCTGGTGGATATCAGATTCTCCAGGGGTTATATGCCATTGGATCAGGTGGATTTTTTGGTAAAGGATTAGGTCATAGCGTTCAGAAGCAGGGATTTGTACCAGAACCTCAGAACGACATGGTTTTCACGATTATATGTGAAGAATTAGGTCTTTTTGGTGGAGCTGCAGTTATAGTATTGTTTATATTTATGTTGCATAGATTCTACATTATCGCAAGAAATGCAGATGATTTATTTGGCTCACTTCTTGTTATTGGAGTTATGGCGCATATAGCAATTCAGGTTATTCTTAATATTGCCGTTGCTACTAATACAATACCAAATACAGGTGTTACATTACCATTCTTAAGTTATGGTGGTACATCAGTTGTATTTCTTATGATTGAAATGGGTATGGTTTTATCTGTATCAAGAAAAATAAGAGTATTTAAGAGATAGGAGAATTAATTTGGGTAGAAGAAGAAAATGGGCTTTATTATCGTTGCTAGTAGTTATTCTTTTGGCTTTCTTCTGCATTAAAAAGTATTGTGTTATCAAGGAAATAGAAGTTGAGGGAAATAAAAGAGCAACTGCAGACGAGATTAAAGATTATATTTTTGATAAGTCTTATGATGTTAATACGTTAGTTTTTTGGATTAAGTCTAAATTTGAAAAGAAGAAAAGTATACCATTTGTTGCAACTTATGATATTGATATGATAAGTAGTACTAAGGTAAAAATAACGATTTATGAGAAGGATATCGTGGGGTACATGCAATACATGGGTTCTTATATATACTTTGACAAAGATGGAATAATCGTTGAAAGTTCATCAGAACTTATTGAGGATGTTCCGCTTATTACAGGTCTTAACTTTGACAACTTTGTATTGAATGAGAAGCTCCCTGTTAATAACGAGGATGTATTTAACATGATATTGGATCTTACTCAGAACATACGAAAGTATAAGCTTTCTGTTGATAAGATTTATATATCTGAGGAGTTTGAAAGTACACTTTATATCGGAAATGTCAAGGTTTTGCTTGGTAGCTCTGACGATATTAATCAGAAGTTATCTGATTTGTCAGATATGTCTGATAAATTAGAGGGAAAGTCAGGGACTCTTGATATGAAGGAGGTTGACAGAGACGGCCAAGGGTATGCAATGAAGGTCAAGTAGGGATAAAAACTTTATGTTGATATTTTTTGAAAAAAATTATACAATATAACTATATATGATTTTTTAGGAGGACATTATGCTCGAAATAAAAACAAATGAAGCTGATATTGCAGCTAAGATTATTGTTGTCGGCGTAGGTGGTGCTGGTAACAATGCAGTAAATAGAATGATTGACGAGAATATAGCAGGCGTTGAATTTATAGGTATTAATACAGATATTCAGGCACTTAATAGATGTAAAGCACCAACAACTCTTCAGATTGGTGAAAAACTTACTAAGGGATTAGGTGCAGGTGCTAAGCCAGAAGTTGGCGAAGGCGCAGCTGAAGAAAGTGTTGAAGATATTGCATCACTCCTTGAAGGAGCTGACATGGTATTTGTTACATGCGGTATGGGTGGCGGAACTGGTACAGGTGCTGCTCCTGTAGTTGCAAAGATTTCTAAAGAAATGGGAATCCTTACAGTTGGTGTTGTAACTAAGCCATTTAGATTTGAAAATAAAAAGCGTATGGAGAATGCGCTTAAGGGTATTGAGAGATTAAAAGATGCTGTTGATACACTTATTGTTATCCCTAACGACAAATTATTAGAAATTGTAGATAGAAGAACAACAATGCCTGAGGCACTTAAGAAAGCTGATGAAGTTTTACAGCAGTCTGTACAGGGTATTACAGATCTTATTAACGACACAGCTCTTATCAACCTCGACTTTGCAGATGTTAAGACAGTAATGACAGATAAGGGTATCGCTCATATCGGTATTGGTCATGCAACAGGTGATGAAAAGGCTAGTGAAGCTGTTCAGATGGCTATTTCAAGTCCATTACTTGAAACAACTATTGAAGGTGCATCACATGTTATTATCAATATCTCAGGTGATATTTCTCTTATGGAAGCTAATGAAGCAGCTAGCTTTGTTCAGGAACTTGCTGGCGACGATGCTAACATTATCTTCGGTGCTAGATATGATGATACATATCCAGATGAATGTACAATTACAGTTATGGCTACAGGACTTGATAGAGAGCAGGCAGCTCCACAGCAGGTTCAGACAGGTTTCCAGAGCTTTACAACAGCTAAGAAGCCAGCTGGATTCTCACAGCAGCCTATTCCACAGAGAGCAGCTAAACAGCCACAGCCACAGCATCATTCATCAAGACCATCATATTCACAGCCTACAACAAGGATGCCACAGCCACATCAGCAGGCTCCAATTAAACCTTCTATTGAAGAAACACAGATTAAAATTCCAGATTTCTTAAAGAAGAAATAAGAATATGATATATAATGACCTTATCCATAAGGATGAGGTCATTTTTTATGTGTAAATTTTGATAGTATAGTGAAAGAATTTCTTATTACATTGGGATGCTTTGACATTTGTTGTAATAGTAGTATAATAATAGATAGCAGTTAGCATATGCTAACAGAAAGATATATGATTAGGAGGAAATGATATGTTTAGTATTAAGAAAATTGCAGTATTTGCTGCAGGAACAGCATTTGGTTCGGCCGGATTTAAACTTTTAACAAGTAAGGATGCAAAGAAAGTGTATAGTCATTGTACAGCGGCCGCATTAAGAGTGAAAGATTTTACAGTTAAAACTGCAACAAATATTCAGGAAAATGCAGAGGATATTTTAGTAGAGGCAAAACAGATTAATAAAGATAGAGAAAGTTCTGATGAAAAGGTTTTTGATAATCTTAGTGAGTCAGAAGAGATTAATAATACAGTTAATTAATTCTAAATAAGGATGAGAATAATAAATGAAATTTAAGGTTAAACATGAAATTTGTGGAAGAAGCAGAATTCATGTTTTAGATAATGGCTTTACTTTTAAAGAAGCTGATATTTATGAATATGTGCTGCTTAAGATAAAAAACATCACTAAAGTTAAAATATATGAAGCAACTGGCGACATTACCTTTTATTATGATGGTAGAGCTGAGGATGTTTATAAAAGAGTTGCTTCGATATCATTGAATGATTTTGAAATACCTAAGGATATTGTTGAAAATTCTAGTAGAGAGCTGAGCGTAAACTATAAGGAAAAACTAATTGTTAAAATAACAAGAAGGTATTTAGGTAAGATATTTGTGCCATCGGTAATTAGATATGTTTATTCTTGTTTTAAAGCAGTCCCTTATGTTTTAAAAGGGATAAAATGTGTATTAAATAACAGAGTTGAAGTACCTCTTTTAGATGCTATTGCAATAACAATATCCTTATTTAGACGAGATTTTAAAACCGCGTCGCAAGTTATGTTCTTATTAGGTATTGGTGAACTTTTAGAAGAATGGACACATAAGAAATCGGTTAGTGATTTGGCAAAGACTATGTCTATAAATGTAAATGAAGTATGGCTTGTTACTGAAAAAACAGATGTACTGGTTTCAATTAATGATGTTAATATTGGCGATAAGATTAGAGTTCATATGGGGCACTTCATTCCTTTAGATGGTGAGGTTTTAGAAGGTGAAGGTGTGGTGAATCAAGCTTCCTTAACAGGAGAAAGCGAACCAGTTAGAAAGGGGTTAGGTTCATCTGTTTATGCTGGAACGGTGTTAGAAGAAGGTGATATTGTAATTCGTGTTACAAAGAATTGTGGTGCTACTCACTATGAAAAAGTAATCTCGATGATTGAAGAAACTGAGAAAATAAAGTCTAAAGCATCAAGTAGGGCTGAGCATTTAGCTGATAGACTTGTTCCTTATACTTTATTAGGTACTGGAATTACTTATCTATTAACTAGAAATATAACTAAAACCATGTCTGTGCTTATGGTTGATTTTTCTTGTGCTCTTAAACTCGCAATGCCAATTACAGTTTTAACAACAATAAAACAAGCTAGAGAGTGCAATATTGCAATAAAAGGTGGAAAGTTTATTGAGGAGATAAATGAAGCAACTACAATAGTATTTGATAAGACTGGAACATTGACTAAGGCTTGTCCTAAAGTTAAGAAGGTAATAGCGTATACAGAGGATTATAGTGAAGATGAATTACTTACAATTGCAGCTTGCTTAGAGGAGCATTTTCCACATTCCATAGCAAATGCTGTTGTTGTAGCTGCACAGGAAAAAAATCTTATTCATGAAGAAATGCATAGTAAGGTTGAATATATTGTTGCACACGGAATTGTATCTTCCATTGATGATAAAAGAGTTGTTATTGGAAGTCATCATTTTGTTGTTGAAGATGAGAAGTGTAAGGTTGATGAAAAATATAGAGAAAAATATGATTTAAGACCTATGGAATATTCACATCTTTATATGGCAATAGATAATGTTTTAATTGCAATTATTTGTATTGAAGATCCTATTAGAAGCGAAGCTAAAGAGGTAATTAGTGAGCTAAGAAAAGTAGGCTTTAATAAAGTTGTAATGATGACTGGAGACAGTAGAAGAACAGCAGAAGTGGTTGCTAAATCAATAGGTATTGACGAGTTTTATGCTGAAGTATTACCAGAAGAAAAAGCAGCATTTGTTACTAAGGAAAGAGAACTTGGAAATAAGGTTGCTATGGTTGGAGATGGCATAAATGATTCGCCTGCTTTATCCGCAGCAAATGTTGGAATTGCAATTAGTGACGGTTCTGCTATAGCAAGAGAAATAGCTGACATTACAATAATGGCTGATAGTCTCTACGAATTAATTACTTTAAAGAAAATAAGCAAGAAGATGCAGGATAGAATTAATTCTAATTATTTTAAAATAATTGGAATTAATGGTGGTTTGATTGCTTTTGGAGTAACAGGAGTGATAGCACCTACTACATCAGCATTAGTGCATAATGCATCAACAATAGCGATAGGATTAAATAGTATGACGGATTATATTATTTAACGTAAATGTAATATAAAATACTAGAAATAGGGGACATAGATTTATGAATTATAATGTACTTGTAGGTTTGTTGATTCCATTTGCTGGGACTTCCATAGGCTCGGCGATGGTATATCTTATGAAGGATGATTTTAAAAGAAATGTTCAAAGGGCGTTAATTGGATTTGCAAGTGGTGTGATGATTGCAGCATCCATATGGTCATTGTTAATTCCGGCTATGGACATGGTTGAATCCATGAATAGACTTGCCTTTTTACCTGCATTTGCTGGTTTTTGGAGTGGAATATTATTCTTGCTTTTACTTGATAGTTTGGTTCCACATTTACATATGAATGCAGAAAAACAGGAAGGTATACGAAGTAAGCTCAAACGTACGACTATGATGGTTTTAGCGGTTACAATACATAATATACCAGAAGGTATGGCTGTAGGTGTTGTTTTTGCAGGTTTACTGTCTAAGGATAGTAATATCACACTTGGTGCTGCGTTTGCATTATCACTTGGTATTGCAATTCAAAATTTCCCTGAAGGAGCTATTATTTCGATGCCACTTCACTCAGAAGGAGAATCGAAATTTAGGTCGTTTATGTGGGGAACGTTATCTGGAGCTGTAGAACCAATAGCTGGATTTGTAACAATTATAGCTGCTGGTGTTTTAGTACCAACTATGCCATATTTATTAAGTTTTGCTGCAGGTGCCATGATGTATGTTGTAGTGGAAGAGTTGATCCCTGAAATGTCAGAAGGTGAACATTCAAATATTGGAGTTGTTATGTTTGCGTTGGGCTTTACAGTTATGATGGCTTTGGATGTTGCACTGGGATAGAAATTTTTAAAAATATAATGTTGACAAATCATAAAAATGAATTTAAAATAACAGTGTTACGTAACACTGTTATTTTAAATTGGAGAGAAATATGCCAAAGGATAAAAAAACAAAAGAGTTGCTACTTAAATGTGCAACAGAAGAATTTATTGAAAAAGGTTATAAAGATGCATCCTTAAGAAATATATGTCGAAGAGCTGGCTTGACAACGGGTGCTATGTATTTTTTCTTTGATGGAAAAGAAGATATTTTTAATGCCGTAGTAGATGAACCAGTTAATGCATTAATGTCTTACATAACTAATCATTTTGAACTTGAAAAAGAAGAAATGCAAAAAGCTGCATATCAGGCAAAACTTAGTGGAGCAGATTTAAAATCATTTATAGGAATTACAGAGGAATTGTCACCAGAAGATATTTCATCATCGAACGAAATAATTAAAATACTATATTCTAATAGAGAGTTGGTAAATTTAATTGTTTATAATAGTGCAGGAACAAAATATGAACGCATGATTGATGAAGTGGTTGAAATTGTTGAAAAGCATTATAGATATTTGGCAGATGGAATATGTAAGGTTAGAGGAATTCCTAGAATTGATAAGTTTTCAATTCATTGGATTGCGCATGAGCAGATAGATATATTTTTGTATTTATTAGGACATGTTGAAAGTGAAAAGGAAGCATTAAAACTTTCAGATAAGATTGTAAAAATATTATATTCAAGTTGGATCGGTCTTTTTAAAGAGGGCTTTGTAAATTAGATTTACTGTATGTCGTATGACATACAGTAAAAAAATAACACTTACATAACAGTGTTATGTAAGTTGCAATATATGAAAGGAGATATGGCATGGCCATAAAAAGATTATGTATGTAGAGGTTTCAAATGTAAAAAAAAGCTATGGAGAAGGTGGAAGCTATACTCTTGTGTTAAAGGGGATAAATGTATCAATAAAGGAAGGCGATATGTGTGTAATATCAGGAACATCAGGTTCTGGTAAATCAACTTTTTTAAACTGTCTTGGTGGACTTGATACAGTGGATAGTGGTTCTATAAAGGTTGATGGTAAGGAAATAGTTGGATTATCACCTGCTAAATTAGCTGACTATAGAAGAGATAATTTGGGATTTATATTTCAGTTTTATAATTTGGTACCTAATCTTACGGTGAAGGAAAATATAAAAGTATGTGAATATCTGTCAGATAATCCTATAAATATGGATGAACTAATTGATACATTGGGATTGACGGAGCATCAGAACAAATTCCCATCGCAGCTTTCGGGTGGACAGCAACAGCGATGTGCTATTGCAAGAGCTTTGGTAAAAAATCCTAAATTACTTCTTTGTGATGAACCTACAGGAGCTCTTGATTCTAAGACATCTAAGGACATACTAATTTTATTAGAAGAGATAAATAAAAAATATAATACAACAATGATTATTGTTACACATAATAATTCGATTAAAAATATGGTTGATCAGGTCATCAGAATAAAAGATGGTGAAATTAGTAAGAATTATAGAAATGAAGAAAAAGTTGCTGCTTGTGATTTAGAAGATTTATAGGAGAATTATCATGCAAAGAGTATTAAGTAAAAGAATATTAAGAGATTTAAAATCAAACTTTTTCAGATATATGGCTTTATGTTTTATGGTGGCATTTTCATTATTTCTAATTGTAAGTTTAATTGGATGTGCGGATAATATCATTGATAAAGAAAACAAAAGTGATGAAGAACATTTTATTGAAGATGGGGAATTTACAGTATTTGCTCCGTTGAATGATGTTGATGTTAAGAAAATTACAGATGATGGAACGATGCTAGTTAAACAATTTAATTTGGATGTTACTGATGGGGATAAGACATTAAGATTTTATAAAATCAGAACAGAAATTAATAAAGAGGTTTACGTTAAAGGTAGTAAACCTAAAACTGAAAATGAAATAGCCATAGAAAGAAGATATAGTGAAGAGAATTCAATTAAGATAAATGATATTTATAAATTTAAGGGAAAAGATTATAGGGTTAGTGGTATTGTAGCACTTCCTGATTATAATACGGTTGTTAAAAAACTTACAGATACAAATAGTAATAATAAAAAATTTGGGCTTGCGATAGTTGTGGATAAAGAGTATGAAAGAATTAAGAATGAAGGTCTAGCAGAAAAGACGGAGGAATATAACTATGCTTATAGATTAACTGGAAATAGAAATTCAAAAGATATCAAGAAAATTCTAAAAGATGTGAAGATTGACATTGATTCAGTAGATGATGAATATTTAAAAGAATATTTGCTTTTAAAGAGTGGAAATATTACGTCAGAAGAAAACATCGGTAATTATAAAATTGAAAACTTAACATCTTTCTTAAAGAAAGAAGATAATAATAGAATTGGTTCTGCAGCTGATGATCAGATTATTAACAAATACGGTGGAATTGTAGCAGGAATCATATTGATAATTTTATTTGCTTATGTTATGTCCATATTTGTAATTCATAGTATTGAAGAAGATGCAACGGTTATTGGTGCGTTATATTCTCTTGGATTAAAAAGAAGAGAACTTATGAAACACTTTATAGTGTTACCTGTAGTCGTCGTGTTGGTTGGTGGAATTATAGGATGTGTATTATCACTAAGCCCTATAGGAATGGAATTTCAGTCGAGTGATTCATATAGTTATTATTCAATGCCGAATATTAGAATGGATTTTCCGCCATATTTATTTGTATATGGAGTTATCTTACCACCGATACTTACAGCTCTTGTTAATTACATTTTGATTAGAAAAAAACTCTCAATGCCAGCGCTTAAGCTTTTAAGAAATGAACATACAGAAAAGAAGGGCAAAAACCTAGAACTTAATAACATGGGATTTATAAAGGCATTTCAGATTCGTCAGTTATTAAAGGAGGGCCGTTCGGCATTAGCCGTTGTCATCGGAATGTTCATTTGCCTAACACTTTCCATGATGTCCATTAATTGTTATTATTTGTGTTCGCATATAAAAGAGAATAATGTTAAGGATACAAAGTATGAGTATATGTATACATTAAAGTATCCTACAAAGGATGTTCCAAAAGGTGGAGAAGAGGCTTTAATAAAAACATTTAAAAAGGATGCTATGGGATATACATTTGATGTAAGTGTATTAGGTGTTAAGGACAGCAGCAAATATTTTAATGTTGATACATGTAAGGATGATAGCATGCATGTTGTTGTATCTTCAGCCGTAGCGACAAAGTTTTTAGTAAAAAAAGGTGATGAACTTACTGTTAGAGATGAAGAAAATGACAGACTATATTCATTTGTTGTTTCGGAGGTTTATGATTATTCTCCTTCCTTTATGATATTTATGGATATTGACAAGGCAAGAGAATTATTTGGTGAAGACAGTGATTATTATAATGTGGTATTTGCTGATAAGGAATTAAATATTGATTCAGGAAGGATTTATTCAACATTAACAAAGAAGCAAATAAAATCCGCGGCTGATATATATGTTGATTTGATGCAATCATTTATTGTTATGATAGCGGGTGGTTCATTATTGATATTCTTTATTGTAATGTATCTTATGATAAAGGTTATGGTTGATCGTTCTGCGTTTAGCATAGCAATGGTTAAGATATTTGGATATAGAAAGAAAGAAATTAAAAAATTATATATTAATGGTAATTTCTACGTTGTAGCAATTGGTGCACTTATTTGTATACCATGCGCTAAAATGATAATGGATAAGATGTATCCAATGCTTTGTGCTAATTTTGGCGGGGCCTTAGATTTAACTTTTGAACCATGGACATATATAATTATATATGCAGTTGTTATGCTTACATATTTTGTTATTTCGACTATATTGGTTAGAAGAATTGATAAGATTAAACCTATTGAAGTATTAAAAAATAGAGAATAATTAGAATTAGAAAATCAGGTTACTTATAAAAGTCAGATATGTTTATCATACCATATTTGAACTTTTAGTAGCCTGATTCTTTTTCGAAATCCTTTAAGATTGACAAATAAAAAACTATTGAAAAATATAGTGACTTTTTACAAAAAATATGTTAAATTTAAAATATATTTATTAGAAATGCACATAAAATGATTTAAAAAGGAGATAATATAGAGAGATGATGTAGAGACTAAGGTATTGTTTGAATAGGTGTATGAAAAATTGGGGTGATACATATACCTATGTATGATGAGGAGGTGTAGTGTATGAAGAAAATCAGAAGATTTCTAGCTACGATGCTTACATTTGTGTTGGTTTTTGATATGTGTAAGGTTAGTGAGGTTAGTGCATTTGATAATAATGATAATTATACTGGGTTTGCAATAACAAGAGCTCAGTGGCAGGAGCAAGGATATGCAGGTTTTGAGTCGAATAAAGAGTGGTATAATAGGGAGTTTTGGATTGACGTTCATAGAGATGAGGTTTTTTCACTTGCATATTTTAATGAAGGTTATGTAAATCCTATTGCAGGCGATACACAGATAAAAATAATGGATGGTAACAACCATAATGTAACAGATGATATATTATGGTTTAAAGGATATAAACGTTATGATGATCAGGTACAACATGATGTGTTGGTAGATAATGTTAATGGTCTTTACACATTTAGATTTGATAATGTTGGTGATTACTTCATTAAAATTGGTGATGAAGAGAATGAATATGTTACCGTACATGTGGAACTACCTGATGTTGCTTTATATAAAGCGAATGAATTAAGTGAAGATAATCTTGTAGCAATTTCTGACATAAATTATATTTATAATAATGGGGAGAAATTATATTTGTTATTTAAAGAGGGATTTGCAGATAGAGAGATTAATCGCGATGATTTGATAGATGCATATGTGGAATTTGGACCACAATTTAAAAAAGAGAAGATTGATTTAGTTGAAACACAGTGTAAACCTATTGAAATTTCTATTCCTGAAACATGGGTAGGAGAGTATAGAAGTGCAATAGTAGTTGCTTTAGAATTTGTTGATGATAATCCTGATAATCCAGAAAATATGAGACGTAGGGAATTTCATTTTCATTTTGATGGGGAACAAGATGGATTGGTTGTTTCTGATGCTAATTGGGGACGTGATGGATTAGAGGCAAGAACAGATAGTCAGTATGAAAACTATGAAGATTTCATTAGGGATTATAGTAAAACACATGGAGCAGGATTAAAAGATATAAATCATAAATGTTTAGGTATTAAGAGTTATGATGAACTTCAGGATAAAGAGGTTATTAAACTTTTAGGCGAAGAAGACATGGATAAGATTTCTATTTTAGACGAAGAGGGAAATATAGTTGATGGAGATATTGTTTCATTTGCACCAGCTATGGATTACAGATGGGATGAAAACTCTCATCAGAATGTAGAAATTTTCCCAGCAAATGTATTTGAATTTCGTTTTAATAAATGTGGAACTTTTATCGTAAGATATGATGATGAAATATTTGAATCTCAAGTAAAAATTGATGTTGGTATTCCAGAAGTTTCAACATATGTTAAAAAATCAGCTGAAGAGAGATATTGTGTTGGTAATCAGCCTTTATTTAATAACGATAGAAATGCATTTTATGTTTTAACTACTGGTTATATGGATGAATGGTATGAAAAACAAATAAATATCACTGGCGTTGAAGCTAATAGTAATGTCGATATGGATACTGTTAGCGTTAAAACTGATTATGATAATAATATCGTTGAAGTAAAGATTAAAGAAGATTGTGATAGAGGCTTTGGATTAAAAGTATATTATAATATTGTTGAAATTGAATTCGATGATGAAGGTAAAGAAGTTAATAGAAGAGAAGATTTTAAAAACCAGGAAGTATGGTTTGATTATGAAAATGGAGAGTTAACATATGATGAAGAGACAGCAGAAATCATTGACGCTGTTGATGTATTTGAGGCTATGGTAAATAAATTACCAGAAGCAAAATATGTAACTCTTGAAGATAAGGAAGATATACTTGCTGCAAATGAATACTTTGATGCTATGACAGAAGAGCAGATGGCAATTGTTGAAATTGCAACAGTTGAAAAATTAACAGCAATTAATACTAAACTTGGTAATTTGCTTGATGTAGAAGATGCAATAAATCAGAAAAAAGAAGCTGCAGAAGTTGTAAATTCAGCTATTAATGCATTACCACCAAAAGAATCAATAAAGATTACTGATAAAGAAGCAGTTGAAGCTGCTAGAGCAGCATATGATGCATTAGACGCAGAGGTAAAGATATATGTTACGAAAGAAGCTTATGCTAAACTTGTTGAAGCAGAAGCAATGATAGAGAAGGCGCAGATAGATGAGATGCTTATAGCAGCAAATGCTGCTAATGGTAATCTCCAAGAACAAAAAAAGGCAGCAGAAGAAGCTAAAGCCAAATCAGATGCGCAAGTTACACAGCTACAGACCGAGAATTCAAAATTAGTAGCTGAAAACAAGAAGTATAAAGAAGAAGGAAGTGGTAAACAGGAAGTTAAGCCAGCAACTGTAAAAGTCTCGGATATTATTACAGATAAGGCTTCGAAGGCTAAGTACAAAGTATTATCAGTTGGAACGGATGATGCTATGGGAACAGTTGAGTTTGTGGAATCATTAAACACAAACAATACCAAGTATATAGTGCCTTCAACAATAACAAGTAAGGGTGTTACTTATGCAGTCACTAGAATAGGTGATGGTGCATTTAAGGGCAATAAGAAATTAAAGAGTGTAGTTATTTCTGAAGGAATTACTTATATTGGTGTGGAAGCATTTGCTGGTTGTAAGAAACTTAAAAACATTACAGTTAATACAACTGTACTTAAAAAAGTTGGGAAAAACGCACTTAAGGACGTTGCAAAGAAGTGCGTGATTAAGGTTCCAGGTACTAAGTTTAAGAAGTATAAAAAGGTTATAAAAAAGAAAGGTCAAGGAAAGAAAGTTAAAGTAAAAAAAATATAAAAAAATTAATGAATAGTTGAATAGAAAATTAAATAGTGGTATAATATAAATAACTAAAAAAGGTTTTTAAAATGAAAGTTGAATAAGATTTAAAAATTGAATATGGTTATTAAAAATTAAATGCAATTAGGAATTGCATAGTAGTATAAAAAACTACAAAAGAGAGAAACATAAAAGTAGGAAGAACAACGGTTCTTCCTACTTTTATATTTAGGGGATTTGTGTTATAATGGGGGCGAATTATAAGTAGTTTTAAGGTGTAGGGAGTTTGCATGAAAAAGACAATTTTAATTATTGAAGATGATGTTGAAATTAATGATATGTTAAAGGTTTTACTTAGAACTAATGGATATGAAACAATATGTGCATATTCAGGGACTGAAGGAATCTTGGCGTTTAATGATAATATAGATTTAGTTATTTTGGATTTGATGCTTCCAGGTAAAAGCGGGGATGAAGTGATTGGAGAATTAAAGAATAAAAAAAATGTTCCAATTATTATATCTAGTGCAATTGCAGATCCGGCTAAAAAAGTTGATTTGTTTTCACTTGGAGCTGATGATTATGTGACAAAACCATTTGATAACGATGAACTTTTAGCAAGAATTGCTGCTAGAATTAGTATGTATGATAAGATAAATTCTAATAGTTCAAATGAAGAAGCTTATGAAATATTAGAGTATAAAGATGTTGTTGTAAATAAGAGTTTAAGAGAGGCTAGTTGCAATGATGTTTTGATGAATTTATCAAAGATTGAATTTGATATTCTATGTTTGTTTTTGGAGAATAAATTAAGGACTTGTACTAAGGGGATGATTTATGACATAGTATGGGATTATGAGGGCAATGATGATGATAATGCCTTGAATGTTCATATAAGTAATATCAGAAAGAAATTAAAAAAGTGTAATCCTGATGCTGATTATATTGAGACTGTATGGGGAATTGGTTATCGTCTAAAGAAGTAGTATCGGAGTATAGGTTGATTTTTATATTTTAATAGATTAAGTAAAATGATTATTAAGCGATTGAAAAATTAGATGTATGTACTGTACATTTTGTTTTTTTGATCGCTTAATTTGCTTGTATGATGCAGGTTTAGGATTTGATTATAAATTCTTAAGACTTTTTTAAGATTTAGATTAAGGGTTTATAAAGAAATGGTGGTTATGATTAGTACATAAGATAAAACAAAAGCAAAGGGCTCATGAAAAGAGGGAAGAGCATTTGCTTTGAAATAGGAGGATAAGATGAAAGAAGTAGCATTAAAAACAAAAGGGCTTACAAAAGAATATGGTAAGTTTAAGGCTCTTGATAATGTGGACATGACGGTTTTTCGTGGCGATATATATGGACTTATAGGAAGAAATGGAGCTGGTAAAACAACCATAATGAAAACCATAACAGGACTTACAAATCCAACAAGTGGTTTGTATGAAGTATTTGGTCAAGGAAAAGAAAATTCACAGAAGACTAAAAGAAGAGTCGGATGTTTGATTGAAAATCCTGCATTTTTTGGAAATTTAACAGGATGGCAGAATTTAAAATATTATTGCAAATTAAAAGGCATTGTTAGTGATGATAAAATTTTTGAATCTTTAAGACTTGTTGATTTAGAAGAAGCGAAGGATAAGAAGTTTAAGACTTATTCATTAGGTATGAAGCAGAGACTTGGCATCGCACTTGCAATTATGGATGATCCAGATTTTATAATTTTAGATGAGCCTATAAATGGTCTAGATCCTATTGGCATTAGTAAGCTTAGAGATACATTTAAAATGCTTAATAAAGAAAGAAATTTAACAATTATGATTTCTAGTCATATTTTATCTGAGTTATATGCTGTAGCAAATAGATTTATGTTTATTGATCATGGCAGTGTGATTAAAGAAATTACAAAAGAAGAACTTGATGATGAATGTAGCAGATGTCTTGTCGTTAAGGTTGATGATGTTAAAAAATCAGTTGGTATTCTTGAAAATAAATTAGGAATATCAAAGTATAAAGTTGTTGATAATGATTTGATTAGAATATATGAAGAAGACATTAATGCAGCAGTTATTAATAGGGAATTAGTTATAAATAATGTTGCTGTAAGTAGTGTTGGTGAATCAGGAGTAAGTTTAGAAGAATACTTTAAGGGATTAGTTAAGGAGGTTAGCAATGATTAAGAGTTTTAAAGCAGATTTATATAGATTATTAAGAAGTAAGGGATTATATATTTGTATGGCATTAACAATGTTAATTTATGCTCTTACAATTGGATTAAAGGCTGATGGTGGTATATCATTTGGTATGATGCCACCAATTGATGGTTTAGAAGCAAAAATGAAATCCGTGAAACTTGATGTGTTACAGCTTCGCATGAATTTTAATTATTATTTTCTCTTGATTATGCCAGTGTTTATGATTATAATCCCTGAGTTTTCAGAAGGTACATTTAAAAATTCAATTACATCTGTGTGTAATAAAAAGAATTTCTTTATTAGAAAATTTATATTTGCTGAAGTAGTTAGTATGATAATATTTATCGTTGGTAATGTTGGTTTCTATGTCGTGAATAGATTAATTAATGGTTCAAAGTATTCATCATCAGTAGGTGATTATATGGAAAAGTTTGTTATGGAAATTCCAATTTTCGTTGCAGTAATTGCATTCTTCGTTTTCTTGGCATTTTTATTAAAAAAAGCAAGTTTATTTAACTCTGTAACAATTGCTTTGCCATTAGTAATAAATGTTGTTGCAGGTTTGTTATGTGTGGTTGATGGGTTAGAAAAAACTGTTCTTAAGGCGTATAATTATGAAGTTAGTACAATGCTTAATATCTTCGTTTTCGAAACAGAAGGAAAGGCATTTTTCCCTAGATGCTTAGTAGGAGCAATTATTATTACAATAGTTTTATTTTTATTAGGTTTAAGTATGTTTGATAAAAGAGAGTTGGCTTAATGTAAATATACAAGCGCTAGATATTAATTCTGGCGCTTGTTTTTGATTTTGGCTTTATATGATATAATACGTAATGAAGTATAAAAAATGTTTAAATAATAGGTGTACTTTAGTGCATTTATGCGAGGATATTATATGATTATAGTTATAATTATTTTGATAATAATCTGTTTGCTGTTGGTATTTGCTAATCTGAAAGCAAAAAAGTCGCAAGAGAGTATGGCTGAACAGATAAAATATATAAATAGTACTGAAACCAATCAACTTTTACATAGTGAGTATGGAGGAGTTTCAGAAAATCTTATTAATGAGATTAATGAAGTGCTAAAAGAAAAGAGAAGTGATAGTATATATTACCAAAGAAAGAGTCATACCATTGATCAGATGATAACTAATATTTCACATGACATTAGAACGCCTCTAACATCAGCAATGGGGTATATTAATCTTGTTAGAAATTCTGATTTAGATGAAAAGGAAAAAGAAAGAGAACTTGAAGTTATTGAAAAAAGATTGCATAGAATGGAAGAATTGATTGAGCAATTCTTCGAGTTTTCAAAGGTTATTTCAAAAGATGAAGAAATAAAAAAAGAAGATTTAAATCTTATTGGAGTTTTAGAAGAGGCAATTGCACATTATTTTGATGATTTTGAAGCTAAAAATCGAGTGATTAGTTTGAAATATGATAGTAGAAAACTGGTTGTTCATAGTAATAGAGGTATGCTTCTAAGGATTTTTGATAATGTAATAAGTAACGCACTAAAACATGGTGAAGGTGAGTTAGAAGTTGATGTTAAAAGTGAAGATGGTAAAAACGTAATAACATTTTCAAATATTTCTAAAGATGATAAACTTGATGTTACTCAGATTTTTGATGAGTTTTATACTACAGATATTTCAAGAACAAAAGGGAGTACTGGATTGGGACTAGCTATTGTAAAGCAATTTACCAATCTTCTTGGAGGAGAAATAGATGCTAATAAGGAAGGGGACAAATTTGAAATTATTATTTCTTTTAGAGGGTAGGAAAGGAGAGCATTTAAGAGTTTAAATGCAAAAAAGTATGGAAATAATTAGTAAAAATGATGAAAAGAAGTTTCATTTGCTGTATATATGGGCAATAATCGAGGCAGTTCTGATTTATTCGCATATTTTTATACTTTCGGTATTGGATGAATGGAACATAGCTAAACTGCTAAGGATGGCAATTGTGTTTTTGCCAATTGTACTTTTGATTATTAATTTGATTATTGTATTAATAAGTTATAAGAAGTTAGATAGGACAGTATTTTTAGGGTGCTCAGTTTTAATTAAATACATATTAATTCCGTTTTATATTATTGGAGCTGCTATAATTTGCATATGTTTATTGTTTATGTTTTCTCCAGTTATAATTATGGCATTTGTAGCACCGGTTGTTACAGTTACTTTTACTGTTTATGGTTGGTGTGTAATAGTCGCTATGGCACCATTTTCGATAGCATATTTATTAAAGGCGAAAAAGGATGGAGTCCTACCTAAAATTATAACTAAAATAGCTATAGTTACACAGTTTTTGTTTTGTATAGATGTTGTTACAATTATGATACTTGCTATACTTAGAGAGCGTAAGTGGGTTAAATTAACAATCTTTTTGTTATCACTGTTAAGTCTTTGCGCTATGGGTATTGGATGTTTTATAGCTATTAATATAATAAAAGCATTTGTTTAATTAGTTGATTGCTATATAATAATTATATAACAATGTAGTTTGCGTTAGTATCAAATTACTACTAACAAAGAGTTCTGTAGTATTTGCCAGGGGGATTTTTATGGGAAAAAAAGATAAACAAGTTATTGCGATTATGTATGATTTTGATAAGACTTTATGTACTAAAAATATGCAAGAGTATTCGTTTATACCAAATGTTGGATTAAAACCTTCTGATTTTTGGGAAATGTCAGAAAAACTATCAAAGAAAGAAAAGATGGATGGTGTTCTTGCATATATGAGACTTATGATTACAGAAGCAATGAAACATGATATAAGCATTCATCGAGAAGATTTTGTTAAACTTGGAAGTTCGCTTAAATTTTATAATGGTGTTACAGAGTGGTTTGACAGGATAAACAAGTATGGACAAGAAAAAGGTGTTATTGTAGAACACTATATTATTTCATCAGGTTTGTATGAAATCATCGAGGGCTCTAGTATATTCTCGAAATTTAAAGATGTATTTGCTTGTGAGTTTTTGTATGATGTAAATGGGGTTGCATGTTGGCCTAAGAATGTGGTAAACTATACCACGAAAACACAGTTTTTGTTTAGAATTAATAAGGGTGTAACGGATCTAAGTGATGATAAAACACTTAATGAATATACACCTGAAAATAATAGAAGAGTACCATTTAGAAACATGATATATATTGCGGATGGTTTAACTGATGTTCCATGTATGAGATTGGTAAAATCAAATGGTGGTTTTTCAATTGCGGTTTATCAATCAAACAAGAATAGCAAGGAAATATCAAAGAAGCTTATGGTTGATGACAGAGTTAATTTTGCGGTACCAGCTAACTACACAGAAGGTGAAAAACTTGATGTGTTGATTAAGGATATTATTGACCAGATGGTAATAAATGAAAAACTTATTAATTTAAATGAAAAACAAAAAAGTAAGTTATAGATTGATTTATGTTGATGTCTAGGTAGAGATGTTTTAATAAAATAAAAAGGAGGTAGCATGGTTTATCCGTGCAACTAGAATATGGGAATTCAGAGTATTGATGCAGAAGATGATCAGTTTGCATATCGTTATGATACACAGCTTTTAATTGATCGCAGAGATGAAGATTTAGATGAAGATGAAATCGCAGATTATATTACAGAGCATTTTGAAGGTAATAGTTTGATTGCTGCAGGAGATGAAGATCTTGTTAAAATTCATTTTCATACAAATGAGCCTTGGAAAGTTTTAGAGTATTGTAATTCTATTGGTGAGATTTATGACATCGTTGTAGAAGATATGATTAGACAGGCAGCAGGTCTTCAGGGATAATTTTTTGAAAATTACAAAATAAAAATGCATAATAAAACACGCATTTTAGCGACTTTTAGCCGTGTTAAAAAACTTTTTTAAAATATTTGTAAAAAGTTGTTGACAAGTGAGCACACCTATTATATAATACTTCTTGCGTTGTGAAAAACGACGCCGTATTAAATATAATACGGGGTGTGGCTCAGCTTGGCTAGAGCGCTTGATTTGGGATCAAGAGGTCGCAGGTTCGAATCCTGTCACCCCGATGCTTTATGCGGGTGTAGTTCAATGGTAGAACACCAGCCTTCCAAGCTGGATACGTGGGTTCGATTCCCATCACCCGCTTTTGTATGCCAATTATGGCATGTGTGTTCGTAGCTCAGCTGGATAGAGCAACGGCCTTCTAAGCCGTGGGTCGGGGGTTCGAATCCCTTCGAGCACGTTTACATCAGTGATAATAATTATCACGGGTAATCGGTTTTCAATAAAATCAATTACGATGGTTACCCAAGCTAACATGGTGGGTATAGCGCAGTTGGTTAGCGCGCCAGATTGTGGCTCTGGAGGCCGAGGGTTCGAATCCCTCTATCCACCTTCAGTAATTTAACTGACCATTGGGCTATCGCCAAGCGGTAAGGCACAGGACTTTGACTCCTGCATTCGCTGGTTCGAATCCAGTTAGCCCAGTTTCCAATTTAAAAGTATGGGGCATTAGCTCAGGTGGTAGAGCACTTGACTTTTAATCAAGTTGTCCGGGGTTCGAGTCCCCGATGCCTCACTTATGTAACAATTTCATTTGAGGTTGTTACATTTTTTATTTGTGATTAGACACATGCGGATGTGGCGGAACTGGCAGACGCGCTAGATTTAGGTTCTAGTGGGAGACCGTGCAGGTTCGATTCCTGTCATCCGCATTTAAGTCTATTGAGAAAAAACAGCGGGCTTCTTGCTTGCTGTTTTTTTAATAATAGTTCGATAATAGGTTGAAATTTTCTGCATTTTTATTTAAAATAAAAGTAGGTATGTATGCCTATTGATAGGAAATAATATAGGGTAATATAATATATAAAGAATAAAAGAAAGTAGATGGGAAAAAGATGAGCTTGAGAGAAAAATTGGTTGAATTAAATACAAGATGTTTGTTAATTATTATTTCAATTATTTGTTTGATTTTGTTTATTGTTTTTTATATTACTTCTTGTGGTAGTACGGAGAATCTTGAAGCTGGAGCTATTTTGGATAATGCTAAGCTTGCAGTTTCTGATATAAAATCTGCAAAAATTCATATGGGAATTACATATGATTTGGTTACATCAGTTGATGATGAAGAAAAAAATATTATTGAACATATGGATTGTAATATTGAGACAACAAGTAATCCTGTAATTACTCACATGAAGGGTATTGATAAATTAGATTTTGATGGTGAAGAAAGTCAAAATGAAGTAGAAGTATATTCTATGGAAAATGCTGATAATAATATAGTATATTCAAGAAACACTCCACTTAAAGAAGATGATGAATCGAAACAGGAATGGTATAAAAATGTTTCTGCGGCTAATGGCGGACAGCTTAAGGCACAGATGTCTTTAGTTTCAACATTTTCAAATAACCGTGAAAAGTTTAGAGTTAAGAAGATGGAGAAAGTTGGCAAGATTAGATGTACTAAAGTTAGCGGAATCCTTTCTAGTGATCTTTTAAATGAAGCTCTAAAAGGTATGGGTAATGAAGATGTGAACAGTATTATTTCCGTAGCAAATGCTGATAAGGAAGAACCAGTAGATATCGAAATTACAGCATGGTTTAGCAAGAAGAGCAGCAGACCGGTAAGAATTACTATGGATTTATCAAAACTTATGGAGAAGATGCTAATTAGCGAGAGTGCTGATAATAGTTCTACATACAAGGTAAATAAATATATTATTGATATACGATATAGTAAATTCAATAAAGTTGGTATCATTTCTGTACCAGATGAAGTTATAGAAAGTGCTGTGGAGAACATTGAAAAGACTCCATCAAACGAAGCTATGAAAAAGTATTTGGAGAATATTGATCTTAAGTCAATTGGTCTTGATGTAGAAGATATGGACAATTGGACTGATGAAGATTGGCAGGATGCAAAAGATGCACTTTATGAATTTTATGGTATCACTGATAGTGGTGAAGAATAAGATGTTTATGTAACATATGTACAAAATAATAATTAAAATAAATACTTGCTTTTAGTCGACATAATAACAAATATATGATATAATTGTTTATTGCCGTAGACCATAAGGCGAGGGCATAAATGCCGTATTTAAAATCAAGGAGGATATTACCGATGAGTTTCACAGTTGAAACATTAGAAAACAATACCGCAAAATTTACGATTACAGTAGATGCAGCTAAATTTGAGGATGCTATTAAAAAAGCATATGAAAAGAAGAAGGGCGAATTTAGCGTACCAGGATTTAGAAAAGGAAAAGTTCCACAGAACATGGTTGAAAAGATGTATGGTGCTGGGGTTTTCTATGAGGAGGCTGCAAACATTTGTATGCCAGAGGCTTATGATGAGGCTGCTACTGAAAGTGGATTAGAAATTGTTTCTCGTCCAGAAGTAGATGTTACACAGATTGAGAAAGGTAAAGATTTTATCTTTACTGCAACAGTTGCATTAAAACCAGAAGTTGAACTTGGTGAATATAAGGGCGTTGAAGTTGAAACATCACCTGTTGAAGTTACAGATGAAGATATTGAAGCTGAAATTAATAAAGTTAGAGAACAGAATTCAAGAATCGTTCCTGTAGAAGATAGAGCAATTGAAGATGGTGATATTGCTAATATTAACTTCGAAGGATTCATCGATGGAGTTGCATTTGATGGTGGTAAGGGTGAAGATTATGCACTTACAATTGGATCACATTCATTCATCGATACATTTGAAGAACAGCTTATTGGAAAGAATGTAGGAGATAAAGTTGATGTTAACGTTACATTCCCAGAGCAGTATCAGGCAGCTGAACTTGCTGGTAAGCCAGCTACATTTAAAGTTGAAATTTTAAGTATCAAGAAGAAAGAACTTCCAGAAGTTGATGAAGACTTCGTTCAGGATATTTCAGAATTTGATACAGTTGATGAATATAAGGAAGACGTTAAGAAGACAATCACAGAGCGTAAGGAAAACGCTGCTAAGGTTGAAAAGGAAAACAAGATTATCGAAAAGATTATCGAAGATTCTAAGATGGAAATTCCAGATGCTATGGTTGATGAACAGGCTCGTATGATGGTTAACGAGATGGCTCAGAACATGCAGGCACAGGGATTCACAATTCAGCAGTATATGCAGATGACAGGCCTTACAGCTGAAACAATGGCTGAACAGATGAAGCCACAGGCTCTTAAGAGAATTCAGTCAAGACTTGTTCTTGAAGCAATTGCTGCAGCTGAAAAGATTGAAATTTCAGATGAAAATGTTGATGAACAGTTACAGAAGATGGCTGAAAACTATCAGATGGAATTTGAAACACTTAAAGGTTATATGGGTGAAAACGAAATCAAACAGATGAAGTCTGATTTGGCTGTTCAGAAGGCTGTAGATTTAATCGTTGAACAGGCAAAATAAATAACTAGAAGAACGGGGGAATTAAAATGAGTTTAATACCTTATGTCATAGAACAGACAAGCAGAGGAGAGAGATCATATGATATCTATTCAAGACTGCTTAAAGAAAGAATTATCTTTCTTGATGGAGAGGTTAATGATGCTTCAGCAAGCGTAATTGTTGCACAGCTTCTTTTCCTCGAATCAGAAGATCCTTCAAAGGACATTCATTTATATATTAATAGTCCAGGAGGATCAGTTACTGCAGGTATGGCTATTTATGATACAATGAATTACATAAAGTGTGATGTATCAACAATCTGTGTTGGTATGGCAGCTAGTATGGGTGCATTTTTATTATCTGGTGGTGCTAAAGGAAAGAGAATGGCTCTTCCTAATGCTGAAATTATGATTCATCAGCCACTTGGTGGAGCACAGGGCCAGGCTACAGAAATTCAGATTGCTGCAGAACATATTTTAAAGACAAAGAAAAAGTTAAATGAGATTTTAGCTTCTAATACTGGTAAGCCATTAGAAGTTATCGAAAAAGATACTGATAGAGATAATTTCATGGATGCAGCAGAAGCAGCAGAATATGGTCTTATTGATAAGGTTATAATTGAAAGATAATATTATTTTAAGGGGTACTTTTCGTACCCCTTAAAGTGCTATATAAGAAGGAAGGAAAATATGGCTAATAAAAGAGGAAATGACTATGTTTCATACTCATGCTCATTCTGTGGAAAGACACAGAGTCAGGTAAGAAAGCTTATCGCTGGACCTGGTAATCTTTACATTTGTGATGAATGTGTTGAGTTATGTGCAGAGATTATTGAAGAAGAGTTTGAAGATGCTAAATTCGATGAGAAGGAAGATTACAAACCAAATTTATCAAGAAAGCCAAAGGAGATAAAAGCATTTCTTGATGAATATGTTATTGGACAGGAAGATGCTAAAAGAGCATTAGCTGTTGCTGTATATAATCATTATAAGAGAATTAACAGAGCATCAGAGGTTGATGTTGAATTACAAAAGTCAAATATCTTAATGCTTGGACCTACAGGTTCAGGTAAGACATTTTTAGCTGAAACACTTGCACGTATGCTTAATGTACCATTTGCTATTGCAGATGCTACAACACTTACGGAAGCAGGTTACGTTGGTGAAGATGTTGAGAATATTTTACTTAAGCTTATTCAGGCAGCTGATGGTGATATTGAAAAAGCAGAATACGGTATAGTTTATATCGATGAAATAGATAAGATTACAAAGAAATCAGAGAATGTTTCAATTACAAGAGATGTTTCAGGTGAAGGCGTTCAGCAGGCACTTCTAAAAATCCTAGAAGGTACAGTTGCTTCAGTACCACCTCAGGGTGGAAGAAAGCATCCACAGCAAGAGATGTATCATATTGATACTACTAATATCTTGTTTATTTGTGGTGGAGCATTTGCTGGACTTGAAAAGATTATTGAGACACGTCAGGACCAGAAGTCAATTGGTTTCCTTGCAGATATTAACGAAAGCAAGGATGGACTTAATACTGACAGATTTAAGGATGTTCAGCCAGAGGATTTGGTTAA
>Ga0247609_10000303_pt1 | contig 70801 bp, 73 predicted proteins | sample 172DNAGHGlowgp2_FD_193487 | JGI IMG/M metagenome (GOLD analysis project Ga0247609, IMG submission 193487) | Sheep rumen microbial communities from Palmerston North, Manawatu-Wanganui, New Zealand - 1728 DNA GHGlow gp2 | ecosystem: Host-associated > Mammals > Digestive system > Stomach > Rumen ...
GCTTGAGGGATTTAAGGTGTAGGGCTATGGACTTCCCAGAGTCAATTTAAGTAGCTTGGGACTTGACCTTATAGAATAGGCTGGGTTCGATTCCCAGGTATTTCATTGTGAGGAGGGAAAACCCTTAAACAAACCCCTCCTCCTTAACGAGTTTTATATTGTACTTATATACTTATGGCACAATTAAATTTAAACGAAGAGATTAAAAAACTTCGCAAGGATTTACAGCGTGCTAACCTTCTAAATGAAAAATTAGATTTAGAGATTAGGATTGCTAGAGCAGACAGAGGGATAGCAGAAAAGGAGGCTGAGTTTAGGAGACTACAAGACCCAGACGAGCCAACTTGGCCAGACAGTCTTGAACGCTGTTGTAACCCTTGTGTGAATTATTAATCTTATGGGAATGCTGGATGCCCAATTTATTTAAAGAACAGTCAATATGTGTGATTGTTTATTTTCATCCTTGCTCCTTCGGGAGCTTTGATGTGGGAGAGTAGCTCACGGCTAGAGTGCTAGCTAGCGAAGGCTAGAGATGTAGGTTCGACTCCTACCTCTCCCAACAATGGTGACGGGACTAGCCAGAAGAAGTCCTATATAACAAGGGGTACTTTGTAATAGCTGCTATCCCTTGTCTATATGCCGAGCGTGACAGAGTAGTAATGATTAACGGGTCGCACCCGTTGTTCGTAGGTGCAAATCCTACCCTCGGCTCCTTTATGGAGAGATGTCAGAGTGGATGAATGTGGCGGCTTGCTAAGCCGTTAACCGGATGAGAAGCCGGTTCGTAGGTTCGAATCCTACTCTCTCCGCCATAGGAGATTAGCTCAGATGGTTAGAGCACTTGTCTGATATGCAAGGTGTCACTGGTTCGATTCCAGTATCTCCTACCAAATGTCCCCATAGCTCAATTGGATAGAGCGATAGCCTTCTAAGCTATAGGTTCTAGGTTCGATTCCTAGTGGGGATAGGTTTTAGTTGAAAAATATAGAAAAGATGAGAACATTATTGTTATTTAGATGAGCACCTTGATGTGGAAAGTCTACCTTCATAAAGGAGAATTGACTAGAACCATACACTTTATGTGCAGATACTTTTAGAATGCTGTATTCTTCTCCTACATTATATGTAAATGGAGAGGTACATATTCCACAGAATGTGAATGCAGTAGCTTGGGATAATCTATTCTCTACCCTAGAATATAGAATGCAGAATGGAGAGTTCACAGTTATCGATGCTACAAACTCTAAAACTGTGGAGATGAATAAATATAAGAAACTAGCTGATGAATATAGATATAGACTTTATATTGTTGATATGACAGACATCCCTATCGATGAAGTAAAGAGAAGAAATAAACTTAGACCAGAATGGAAATGGGTACCAGAAGAAGCTATAGATAATATGTATGCTAGATTCACAACGCAAAAAGTTCCTAGCTGAATTAAGGTTATTAAACCAGAAGAGGTGGTTGACTTATTAAGATGGAGAGCTGTAGAAATTCCTGATACATATAAAGAGGTAGTACACATAGGAGATATTCATTGATGTTATGAAACATTAATGTCTGCTCTACCTAATGGTATTGAAGAAGATAAGTTCTACATATTCCTATGAGATTACTACGAAAGAGGGCCAGAGAATGTAAAATGCCTAGACTTTATGGAAAGCATAATTGATTTACCTAATGTTGTATGTTTGGAGTGAAATCACGAAACTCATTTATGGACTTATGGTATAGGAAAAATCCCTAGAAGTAAACACTTTATGGGGTATACAGTGAATGAATTAATCGAATGAGGATGGGATGCTAAAAGAATGAGAATCTTTATGAAGAAACTTTTGCAGTGCTACTACTATACCTTCAAAGGTAAAACTGTTCTATGTACTCACTGAGGAATAAGTAATTCTAATTTCGATGAACTATTCCCATTAGGATTAACTTGTATCGCTACAATGGATTTAATTCATTGAGTGGGTAGCTATAATGATACAGCTGAATGTGATACTAACTTTGCTAAAGGAAACATAATTCAGATACACTGACACAGGAATATAGAAGATAAACAAATAGAATGAATTGCTAACCTAGAATGATGAGTTGAATGGTGAAAGGAATTGAGAGTTGCTGTGTTGGGTGATGAATTAGAAGTAGTTAAGTATCCATACAAAGATAGAATACCTTCTAAGGAAGAATTCTTCTGAATAAAACAGGATGTAACCGTTAAACAATTCATTGAAAGCTTGAGAAAGAATAGATATATCAACGAAAAAAATGTGCAGTGAAACATAAGTAGCTTTAACTTTACTAGATGAGCATTTAGTAGAAGTCACTGGGATAGAGAAACAGTTAAAGCAAGGGGGCTATTTATAAACACTAACACATATAAAATAGTTGCTAGAGCCTACAATAAGTTCTTTAATATAGACGAACAAAAGAGTACAATGTTATTTAGTATAGGACAAAATGCTCACTTCCCTATCGTTGGGTACAAGAAATATAACGGATATCTATGAATAATAGGATACGATGAAGAAAGCGATGAGTTAGTATTCACAAGTAAATCTGAAGTGGGTTGACCTCACGCTCAACGACTTAAAGAAATAGTTATAGAGAAAGGTATCAACTTAGAAAAAGTAAAAGACTATTTAAAGGAGAACCTTTGCTCGTTAGTCTTTGAGGTTATAGACCCTGTAAATGATGCACATATTATTAAGTATACTGAAAGAGATGTTATATTGTTAGACTGTGTAAAGAATACTATCAACTTTGAGAAACTAGACTACGATAGTTTATTAAAGCTATGAGAACTACTTTGATTCACAGTAAAAGAAAAGTTAGTAGAGTTAAAAGATATGGTGGAGTTGAGAGAATGTATTGACGAATTACTAAATCCTAATTCAGAGTACAATACTTGAACTCCTATTGAATGAATGGTGTTTGTTGACAAAGATGACTTTATGTTTAAACAGAAGTGAGAGTATTATCAGCAATGGAAGAAACTTAGAGCTTTGATTTGAGTAGTAGCAAGATGACAAAACTTTGTTCATACTTGAATGTTAACAAACCCAGAGATGAATGAGTTCTATTGATGGTTAAAGGAACAGACTTTAACTTGAGAAGAAAACATTATAGAGCTTAGAGATAAGTTCTATGCTAACAAAGCTATGATTAGCTAACATAGGGAGTCGTCCACCTCGGCACGGACGGATAATGTGGGGTATCACACTGTAAATATTAGCTTTAGTATTAGTAATGCGAAGTACAAACATTATGAGTAGTAAGGTTAATATGATATATCTCCCTTCGGCAGGGTAGCTCAGGGGCAGAGCAATGCCGTTTAGGGCATATGTCGTGGGTTCGAGTCCCACCCTTGTCGAGGGGAGTTTGAAAAATGTGTAAAATGGGTATCAAAATACCTTGAAAAATGTGTAAAATGTATACAAATTTATATTGAAAAATGTGAAACTAATGGACAAGCTTATTAGATTTATAAATGAATATGGGCACACAAGTAGTTGTTGACCATTCGAAACTTATAGAATAGAGCCAGCGACAGACTGGATTTCTTCATATTTAGTATTGAGCCGAGATGATAATTGAGAGTGAGATTGGAAAGATTGGCATTTGCCAGTTCCAAGATTAATTAGTAAAGAATATGGTTTCATAAAACGACTTGTTGATAATGATAAGATAGACAAGAAAAAAATAGATACAAGGCTGGTTAAAAGCGTGGAAAGTCATTACGATGTAGACTGATGGTGGGTTGAAAATTCATACGAGGATTATTCAGATATAGATACTTTGCTAATGCTACTATCAATATCAGATACACCTATTGATTTATTATGTAACCTGTTAAAATAAAATGAGAGTGGCAACGTTAATTAAAAAGTTAGAAAATTTTCCAAAAGAGTGGGAAGTATTCTATAAAGATGGAGAAGACTTAATAGAGATACTCTGATGTAATCAGGGTATTGAATATTATGAAGAGTGAGACGAAAGAAGAAAGCCAGTAATAGACGAAGAATGAAATAAGAGTTATCCATATTGAAGAAGGGTGGTTACTTTAAGTTAGTTTTATATCTTAAGTAAAAATCTGAATGACTGATAAAGAAAAGAAAGAACTGCTTGATATAATTGAAACACAAAAAATATATCTAAAAGCAGATAAGGAATTTATTGAGGGACAAAGAAATTATATAAAATCATTAGAGCAGAAATTAGAGAAAGACAAATTTGGTTTGCGATATGCTACCTTTGTATATGGTGGGTTAATATGATGATGTATTTATATATTAGAGAAATCAATACAATGATGGATAGAAATTATTAGTTGGTTTTAATCAGATTTATTTACTTAATTTAATAACCTATGGAAACTATAAAGGAAGAAAGAGAAAGCTGAATGGAACGAAAAGCACATAATTATTCCTTAGAGTATAAGAATTGGAGATTTACGCTAACCGAAAGCGAGAGATGAGATTGTTTCTTTGTAAATATATACTACAAAGATAATAGCTGTTCAATGTTTGTACATACAGGTACAAAAACAGCAGAAGAAGCTAAAGAGCGAGTTGAAGATTTTATCAAAACAGAATTAAAATAATCAGATTTATATTATTACTTTATACCTATGGGAAACAAATTAGAACAGCTATTGAATAGCTTGATAGAGAAAGGGTATATACCATTTAATATACCTTGTATTACAAATGTTAGTTTTTTAAGAAGATTATGGATAACATCACATCAGAATGACAGAGATTATAAATTTGATTTCTCTTTAAGGGACTTAGTAAGTAAAGAAAGCTGACTATGGCAATTCGTGTGTGAGAATGGATTATTGAATGTAAACAAAAAATATGAATGGGAATATTGGACACAAAGTTATAAACAAGATTGAGAAGAATATACACACGAATTTAGTAGATGGTGTGAGAAATACCGACTAATAGAAAGTGCCTTATGTGATGAAGATAAGTTAGAGGAGTTTTTACTCAATTCAATTAAGTTAGACTAATCAGACTTTTATATTATTTACCTAAAGGAAATGGGAAAAGAAAAATCTGAATGAAAATATAGGATAATAGAAGTAATAGATACTGCTATAAATCAGAGAGTATATATTCCACAAAAGAAGAATTGGCTTTGAATTTGGAGAGATATAAGCTATTGAAAATTTCTTTTAGAAAGTGCAGAAGATGATATTAGAAAAGATAAATGAGAGTTTAAGATAGTTAAATATATGTAATCAGACTTTTATATTTTATTTATAACCTATGTATCGTATTCTTAAAACACCTAATTGAAAATATAAAGTACAGAAAAAAGATTGGCTTATAGTAAGTTATCGAAGAACTATTGAATATTATGACCCAGAAGCAGAAGCACGTTTAACTAGATTATTTGACACAAAGAAAGAAGCAGGGGAACGAATAGATAGAGATAGGGGATGAAAAATAATTAAAGAATATTACTAATCAGACTTTTATATTTATAATTTATTATAACTATGGAGAAAAAACTATCAACTTCATCTGCGGAAATATATTGTTGAAAGCCTATGAAAGAATGGCTTGATGAGTGGGAATGACACTATATAACAGTGTGAGAACTTATAGATGAGCTATGAAAATTTGACAAAGACTTAAAAGTTTTAGTTAGGCGTACTTCTGAATTCACCGATGAAGCAGATGCTAACCCATATATTGATTTGATGCGTTGAAGATTAAGAGGGACTAATGAAGATATCTTGCTTATCAATTAATATTTTATATTATTAGCTATGGAGATGTGAAAAATAGAAATCTATGAGGACTGTAAACAGATAAGTCAGTTTGAATATCTACGACCTATTATATTTGTCCTCATTATTATAATAACTTTAGTGATGTGATATTTATGTAGTATAGCATATGAGCAACACGTTTGAGAGCCAACCAAAGATAGTTGTATAGAATACTTTACTAAATATTCAAAGTAATCAGACTTTTATATTATTTACCTATGGAGAGAATGACATTTTATATACCACCTGTATTCTTATTTGGGAATAATGCTAATAGAGTTCCTCACGATGAAGAAAAGAAATCTGAATATAAGACAGCAGCTGAAACTGAAATTAAAGTAGAGAATTGGATGGCAAAAAGAATAGCTGAATTAGAAGAAGAAAATAAAAAGCTGAAAGAAGAAAATGAGAAACTTAGAATTGATAGAGAGTTTGAAAAATGAAATACAATATTTGGTATGTAATCAGACTTTTATATTTTAATTTTATAACCTATGATAGATACAAGTAGTTTAGATAAAGTATGAGAATATATAGAACAATTAGAAGAATGATGAAAGCAAGCTAGAGGAAGGGTAATAGAGCTTGTAGATAAACTTAATAAGATTAAAGACTTATTCAATAAACGAGATATGACTTGAAGGGATGAATTTTTAGATGAGTTAAGAGATTTGCTTAGAGATTAATCAGACTTTTATATTTATTATTCACAAATGGAAACAATAATAAAAATCTGACTTATAATATGGTGTATTATAATATTGCCACCGATGATAATAGGCATAATTAAAGCGGTTATAGAATTCTATAAAGATTTATTGAAGTAATCAGATTTATCTATTAAACTTTTAAGTTATGGACGACGATACAATTTGATGTATATGATGTATAGGTTGCTTATGGCTTCTCTGAATTATATCAGGAAATACAGCAATGATATTAGTTTTACTTGCTATTATATTATAATGGAAAAACTTATAGAGTTATTGAATGAGTATGAAAAGAAAGCAGTAGTACACTGGTATGAGTGGTATTGACAAGATGTTTTAATGTGCAGATATATAAAAGATGGTTTTGAATTTTATACTGATGAAGCAACTACGATAGCTATTTCTAAATATTACTGATTTATTAAATGGTTAGTAGAGAATGATAAGATAGACAAAGATAAATTATACAAATCTGAATATAAGCCATACTTTTGGAATAGAACAACAAATGCTTTTAGCTGATTTTGGGCAGAGAATATCTTACTAATGCTACTTGCTATATCAGATACACCTATTGAAGATTTAATTAGTTATTTAAGATAATCAGGCTTTTATATCGTTACTTAAATGAAATGAAGAAAGTGTGGTATTGAACAATGGAGGAATATGAGAATATAAAAACTACATTTAGAGAAACACAAAAAAGCAAACCAAGATTTTATTACCGTTGAGATTTAAATACTGAATGAGAGCGGAAAGAATGGTCTACCCCTAGAAAAATTACTAACTCACGAGGAAAACTACAAGAAGAATATGATACTTGGAATAAGAGTAGATATAGACACGACACAATATATTTTATAGTTTAATCAAACTTTTATATTATTTATCTTTAAAAAAATGATACTTGTAATTATCTTTTTAATCCCATTAAGTTTACTCTTATGTGGTATGTTATTGTGAGTAGTAGATATGACATTATTTGATGGGGCTTTGTCTGAGTTCTTGAAGGCTTGGACACATCATTGGCTAGATAAATATAAGCCAAAGGAAAATTAGTTTTATTTCTTGTTTATATTACTATGAACGAAGTCTGGTGAACTGGACCTATAATAGGACTTATAATTTGTTGACTGCTCTTCTTATTTGTTGTGATTGACCTTGCTACAGATGGTGAGCTAGGTGATTGGATAAGCGATTGGCTTAAAAGTTGGATAAGGAAATTACCTCATCCTAAATATTAGTTTTTATTTTTTGCCTATTATAACTATGAAACATAAATTTTATCAATTACAAGATTACATTAAGAGGAAATGACTTAAAAATAAAAAGGTTACTCGGGACGAGGCATTTGATATGATGTGCTTTCTTGAAGGATATAATGACCATTTCGCTCCTGATGAAGAATTCACTACCTTTTATATGAAAGATAAATTTGGGAATGATTTAGACAGTGATACTCGATTATCACATTCTGTAGACTGTATAGTCTATAAACAGTTAGATACAAAGGAACGGTTAGTTAAAGATGATTGTCTCAGATGGGGAATCTTAACATATAAGCAAAGTGATTGTATAGGTATATACCCAGACATAGAAACAATCACCGAAGATGAAGCTATGGAAATAATGAGTAAAGTAGAAAAAAAGAAACCTTCTCGCGATAAAGAATGATTAAAAAAAGATATAAGTAATTTAATTGATAAATACTTATAGGAAAAATTAGTTTTTATTTTTTACCAATATATATTATGAAAAACTTTATGGTTTGATGTTGGAGTATCATCGTTTTACTCCTAGTTATCTGCGGTTTTAACTCTTGGTTTGTGGTTGAACCTGGATACAACTGATTTACTGTTACACTAGGAAAGGTTAACAGTACGGTTTACACGGATGGGTTACATTTTAAAACTCCATTCATTACTAAGTCTGTAAAATATAATATACAGACACAAAAAGCTGAATGAGTTACTGAAGCTAGCTCAAAAGATTTACAGACTGTTGATGCTACGATTGTAGTGAATTACAAATTCAAAGAAAGTGAGGTAGTTAACCTATACAAAAATGTAGGTAGGGAAGAAAAGGTACAAGAAAAAGTTCTAGAACCAGCTATCCAAGAAGTATTTAAATCTGTTGTAGCTAAATTTTCTGCCGAACAATTAATCACAGAAAGAAGTGCTGTATCTAAAGAAATTGAAGATGCCTTAAACAAGAAGTTAGATGCTTATGGAATTCAAATCCAATCATTTAATATTGTAAACTTCAACTTCTCTAAATCATTCAACGATGCAATTGAAGCTAAGGTAACAGCTGAACAGAATGCACTAGCTGAAAAGAATAAACTAGAACAGGTGAAGTATGAAGCTGAGCAGAAAGTTGTTGCAGCTGAAGCACAAGCTAAGGCTATTGAAATTCAAGCTAAAGCTATTCAAAACCAATGAGGTGCTGAATATGTAAAGTTAAAATGGATTGAAAGATGGGATGGTAAATTACCTGTAACTATGGCTTGAGAAGATAGCTCATTTATAATGATGATGGATAAATAATTTTATAATTTAGCTGATTTAAAACAATGGAAAAAGTTATTAACTTATTTAATAAATTTATGGAGGAAGAAAAAAATCTTCCTGGTGAACGACAACTAATAACAGACATCTTTGAAGAAGATTTATGATGAGATGATTGAACTGTTTTGTGGGCCTTTATGCAAGAGCCAGATGTATGATATGCTCAATATAGTTATCCAGAGTGGGGAGGTAAGAAGTTCTGATTTATAGAATGGCTAGTTAAAAGGAGAGAAGAATTCTTGAAAGATTATGAAGCTATCACGAATGTAGATGAGTGAAAGAAAATATTAATTTGAGATGTGATGATTACAAATATTAATTGAAGTTTAACGGATAGTATCGTCGGAGCATTAGCTACAGTAGATAATCCAATAGACTTTTTAGATAACATATTGTTATAATATGAAACGATTTAAGCCATTCACACCTAGTATAGATAAGAAATCTAAATGGTACGATTATCGAGAAAATAGAATGAGAACCTATGCAAAAATAAATTGAAAGTCTGTCTACTTAAAAGAGAAGTATGGTAGAGTAGATGCTTCTGTAGAAAATTGAGGAACTCATTTATTTATGGAGACTATGCTAGATTATGAAACTATGTCAGAGGGGCATTGTATGTATTGTAATGCTAATGCAAAGCAATATTGGACACACGAAGACAGTTGGGTTATTCACCTCTGTCTTCCCTGTCTGATAGGGGATAAAATTACTATTTTACTTGAAAAGATTATCACTCGATGGAGAAAGAGAAACGACAGAAGTGGTTGATATACCTCATTTACATCTGCATAGGAGAAATTATCCTATTCTTTGCGTGGGTATATCTAGAAATAGAATATTGAAAAGGGGTGGCACAGTTACCCGACAATGTATATATTAGGTCTGAACTAATAAATACTTGAAACAGTATCAATAAATAAAAATTGACCCTGAATTGACCCTGTTTATATTTTTAACCAGTTAAGAACTATGGCAAAATTACCAGAATGAGACCATATATGGATAATAGAAGACCCTATATGGTATGATGGCTTCTTCTGTTATGAAGACCAAAACACTTGACAGAGATATTCTAAAGTGGCACATTTACCTTTGGAGAAAGATGAGATGTGTAAGTATGGGAAAATTTATAAAGTGGAGAAAATAAAGACTTGACCAAGAGAATATGATTATTACTACAAGATTCTATCTGAAAGACCTGATGAGGATGAATTAGCTTCCTAAACGAAGCGAATATAGTTTTATAAATTAATTATATATAGTTATGAAAGTAGTAAAAAATGAAACTCCTAAAGAGGAGGTAAAGTTTATAGCCGAGGAAGTTGACAACTTAAAAGAAGATGTCACTTGATTAGCAGAAGACATTCTTGGTTTAACTGATGTCCTAGATTGTATTCATTCGGTAGAAAAAATAATGCTTGATATTATTATTAAGCAAGATGAACAGATTAAAGTTCTAGATGATAAGATAGAGAATGTAGATAATGCCTGATTATATTTATTCTGGTTCTTGGTTATTTGGAATGTAGTCCTATCTGTTTTATTCACTTTATCGATTTACGATGTTCTCTAATAATCATATCAGTATGGGCTTTGGTTGCTGCCATTGCCCATATTGTCGTCACGTCCATAAGACTAAGTATGGATATTATAAGAAATATAAATCTTATTGGTGAGGGCTACGTCCTTATCAATATAGAAAGATTATAAAGAAACTCCGTCAGCACAAGCACGACGAAGAGTTACCTAATAGACTTTTTAACTTAATGAGATATACAGACTAATGAACAAGTACGAATTAGAAAAAACTGCTCAAGAATTAAATGATATAGCAGGAATCCCTTGAAATGAAGAAAGAGCTATGGAATTAGCTAGAGCTTTGATTGCTCATTATAAATGAGAAGATAAGCCTAAAGAAGATAAAACCCAGTTAGAAATACCTTTTAAGGAAGAGTAGGTTATTAAAAATCATTTCAAAAATATAATCTATATATAGGGATTTTATTTCTTTACAATATAGAATATGTCGAAATGAGAAGAAATTATTAAAGAGCATTTCTACAACAAAGAAGGCGTAGAGACTCCTAAAAAGAATGTATGTAAAATGGGTATAGAAATTTCGAGCTGTAGGCAATGTATATTCGAGGCTCTATGCAGATATCAGGATATGTGTGAGAGAAATAAAGTCCGAAGAGGCGGAACTCTCTAGCCGTAAAAAAAGAGGAGGAAGAGGTATGGTCTGCATCCTCTCTATAGAAATATAGGAGGAGAAGATTTAACTTTTAAACCAAAGTATGGCAACTAAACGATTAAAAATCCTTATTGCTGTTATGTCTATTATCCTAATATTTATGTTAGGATTTAACGCTTGACACGGTGAGGATATTATAACTGAGATGCAAGTGAAACCTGTCGTTGAGACAGGTAGTGTAGCTTCTTGAGATGTGAAGGAGGTTGAAACTGTAATTTACACTTGGGAAGATACAAAAGTTAATCTTGCTAATAAAGTAAATGCTTTAATAGGGGACTACAGTATCAGTTATGCTATAGTCAATGAATGCACTACACAAGTATATGATGACTATAGACACTGTATTGAAAGTATCGTAGGCATTGCTAACGCCGAAAGTACTTTATTTACTAAATGAATGAAACCTAGTAATAATTGACTAGGGCTTATGTATAAGTGAACAAAGAGAAAGTTCTCAAGCGTTGAAGAATCAATTCAAGTTTGGGTTTCGCTTTACAAAAAAAATTGATGGGGAAAGAGAATTACTTGAGCAGACTGGCTCAAAGGTAAATCAGCTTATTGTCAATCGGCTTGCACGAATTGGGCAAAAGCATATAATTCAGTAATAAAAAAACTAGAGCTAGACTAGCTCACGTAATCGACTATACCTCTTTATAAAAAAAAGACTTGAAATTTATTTTGATAACATTATGAAATAATTGTTGTAATTATTTAGCCAACAAAAACAAAAACAAAAATGAGAGTTTACCCCAGTATTCTCCTACAGGTAGGAGACTTGGTAGAGAGCCCTAACGAGCAAATGTTATGGTACGTAGCAGATATCATAGAGTGAATACCTATGTTATGTGATGGTACCAATATATTTTGTCCTCGTTGGGGCTTTTATTTTCAAACAGATTATTGAAGTTTTATCCCTATAGTGGATGATTCTTCAGCTTCAAAAATCAATGAAGCTTATTTGAATTTTGACTACGAAAGTACCTGGGGTTTCTCTGAATAAAATTTATTAAAAACAAAAATGTGAGCATTAGCCCACACGTTGTTCTTTGTATTTACCCCAAGATACAAAGAGAGACTATCTGTCAACCGAGAATGTGTTAGTTGTAATAGAAATTTAGATAAGTCAACTAGCTTTTTATTGACAGCGGAGTCTATATTAATCATTTATAACTCTATGTCAAGAGAATTTATAAAAAAAGTTATGTAGATGAAAAATACGTTATCTAACAAGCGAAAAGCTATGCCTTTCTATGAAGCTAGAAGGGTTATAAAAAGAGAAGCTGAAGAAGCTTGACTAAAATGGACGGAAGAAATAGATGACCAATTTACCAGTGAAATTGAATTTCTTTTAGGTCTGAAGGGCCGATGGCTCCTTTGCCATATGGGGAAAAATATACCCTACACATTAAGATTCAGACTAATATGAGAAAAGGATTACACTAGGTGTCAGCCGTGGAACTTTGTCAAGCTAGCAAAACAAAAACTTTTACATTAAAACAAAATTAACTATGGGAATAAATCCATATAAATCAGTGAATGGTTACACCGTAGTTTATAACCACTGAACCATTAAGATTATAACCAAAGACAAATTAGATGTAATGGAATGAGTAGTCTACCTACCAAAATCTCTCATTCAATTTATCCTAGAATTTGATTTAACCTCACCATTAAAAGCGACTGTGTTATCACTTAATGAAGAGGTGGGATGTTTAATTGACGCTATTTGTTATTCGCCCGATGAGAAAACTGGGTTCTTAACTCTTAAAAATATGTATTACATAACAAGATAAAAAATCTCTTGACACGGGAAATGAAATCCTTATAAAAGGGTTACCTTATTAAGAAGGTCCTTTATATTTATTACTAATTTATAAGATGCCAATCTATTGACAACAAACAACTAGCGTGGATACGCCACGCCATCCATCTTTATCTTGGGCTAACTTTAAAAACTGAAAGTTTATTGCCTGGAATAGAGAAAAACAAGTAGAGGAAGAAATTAAACTACCAGAGAGTTTTATTCTTGTCGCAGAGTGATGGAGTATCAAATGACGACTAGAAAATAAAGGCTCTGTGTGGTCGAACGAAATCTACTCTTTCAGTAAAGACCCACTTACAGTAAGAAGTTGAAACGGTGAAATATTATATGAATGAATGTATTCAGAATTAAAAGATAAATTACGTGCAGTAGGTTTGAAGCCAGTCAAAAACTGCCATTATGTAGACCCAGAGAAACCTGATGAGTTAAGAACTTTCTGTATCAAAGGAGCTGCATTAAAAGAATGGATGAACCTTTTCTCAGATGATAATAGATTCGCGGCAGGTAACCATTTAATCTGCTTCAATAAAATTGAAAAAGGAAAGACTTGAGCTGTGACTTATACATTTCCTACGTTTACTATCTGTGATGAGCTAACTCAGGAACAAAAGAATATACAAGCAGACTGGTGAGCTAAATTAGCCGCATATCAGGAAAGGGTTAATGCCACAGCGGACGAAATTCAGAACGAAAAAGCAGTTCAAGAAGAAGATACTTTACCTTTCTAAATTAATTAATTATGCCACGGTGCCCTTGATGTCAAAAGAATAAAGACATAGACTCTTTTTATAAAGATAATAGTAAGAATAGAGGATTCAGATTTCCCTGTAAAGATTGTTTTAAATTAAAACGAGAGGACCAAAAAAAGAATAAAACCTGACGTTTTAGTGCAGAAGCAAAAGCAAAAAAGAGCGCTTACAATAAAATGCGATACCAAGAGAATATTGAATCTGAAAAAGAGCGTTGTCGTATTAGGGCAAATAGGGTTTATAACGAAACTAAATATACTATAAAAACAAGATTAAAAGTAGTATATAATGATGCGAAACGTAGGTGTACAAACCCAAAGGATAAAGCATATGTTCGCTATTGATGACGTGGCATAAAATTTTTACGAGATTCTTTCGATGAATTTTATGCAGATATGAGCGAAGGATATATCCAACATATTAATGAATATGGAATGGGGACTAAATATACCCAGCTAGATAGGATAGATAATGATTGAAATTATTGTAAAGAAAACTGTAGGCGAATTACTGCGAAAGAAAACAATCACCGGAATCGTAAAAAACAATTTTATCACAAATAATTACCAAATAGATGCTCTACAAACAATTTGCGCCTCTTAAGGAAGATTATAAAACTATCATAGTTTCTGTAACGGAGATAGAAAAAGCTCTCGTCCCTACTCCAAGTTTCGTTTGAGAACTTGAGCCTAAGAAGAAAGCTAATACGTATTGGGTATGAAACTTAGTAGAAAATATCGTCTTTGCTAGAATTAATCAATGAGTTGAAGCAGCCCAACATCAAATTGAGATTGCTAGATGAATGATGAATCCAGAAAGAATGAGATATTATTCTGCTAGTTGAGTAGAAGACAAGCAATTTTCACGATTGTACGATTGATTAGACCAGCTCATTCCTCTATCTGAACAGTATGAAGCTATAGGTATGTATGATATAAGAAACCTTAGGAGTGCAGTTGAAGTAGACTTCAGTTGATATAAGGTAATTTTGACCGGGGAAATTGATTGGGGTATGGACTGAACTATGCTCTTCGATTGTAAGACAGCTAAGAAAAAATGGAATGAAAATGAGAAATGGGAATTAGGGTGCTATCAATGAAGATTTTACCCTTGGTTTCAATTCTTACAACATCCAGACATAGACGCTATATCATTTAGTTATCTCGTGTTTACAAAGCAAAAAACTATTCAGCATCAAAATATCACTCACATCGTCAAAAGGCAAGAGGCTGAAGACTTTGTAAAAGATAAGTTATATCAATACTTATTAGGGGTACATAAATGAGAAATAGAAACTACCGAATGAAGTCTTGATAGAATGTAAAATATTTATACCGCTAAGCGGCATTTACTTTAAACAAAAATAAAAAATGAATAAAGATAGTCAACGTTGAGTTGCTACTGAACTTATTGAACTCATAGCTAATCTAATCGCTAGTTATTCACATCATAATGAGCTATACAATTCTATACAGTCTGACTTGCTTCACCCAGAATTATTTACTGAGGAACAAGTAAAGCAGATGCAAGAGGATAGTATATGGCATTATAATAAAATGACTAGCCTCTTAGAAGAGAGAAGATTAGCTATGAGAAAATTAAAAGAGAAAGCTATAGAATGTGACGAGCATATGCGATGCCTTGTCAAACATTCTATAGCTTCTTTTCAATTTAGCCAAGAAGTTCTAAATACAAATATGGATGATTTAGATTATATCCACTTGGCTGAAACTGCTTACCAATATATGTATGAATGTGTAAGTAAATTCCTATGAGTTACATTGGTTACCTGTGCTAGGTGCTTGGAGGATGAACTCAATTTACAAAAATAAAAAAAGAAAATGCAAGAGAACCCTTATGAAAAGGCATTAAACTTATATAAGGAGAACCTCGACGAGTGACGTATATTCCTTTACGAGAATATGAAAATACTTATGAGGAAAAATCCTCTCCTTCGCCATAAGAATTATACCTTTACAAAAGACGACATCCTTTCAGAGGCGTTCCTTATCTGAGATGAAATCCTTTTGAGAAAGGATATACCAGACGAAAAGAAAATCTCTAAACTATGGTATCTATTCAATAGATGAGGCTGAGCCCTATATAATAAATTAAATCAATATGGAGCTGAAAGCTATACTATAGATGATATTAGAGATAGTGATAGCCGAAGTTATGATATGGATGTCGATATGTTACAGTATGTATTAGTAGTAAATAATATAATTTCTCCATTGGAGGCAAAGGTACTTCAATATGTATGAGAATGAAGAGGGAAATATGAAATCGCAAGACTTATGAAAACTACATACTATAATGTGAGAGATATTGTGGATACAATCTGATTAAAGATAAAAAGGTTTTTAGAAGAAAACGATTTAGAAGATGCAACTAACAGCTAATGCAGAGCAAAAAGTTATTTCTCAGTATATAACGGTGTATCAATCTATAATTTCTTTCTCTGTAGAAAAGTTATGATTAGAAGTTATATTAAAATATAACAAATCAGACACCGATAATATGCTAGACGACTGTAATGCTCATTTAATAGAGGTGTGCGAAGACTACCTAAAAGAGCATAAACTTAATTTAGATAAGTTTCAGCTCGCAACGATAGTGGCTCAGTTATGGAGCCAGACAATCTCTGAACTAGACGAACCATTCCGTGTAACAATTAAGGAGTCAAAGCATCTAATTCAAGATTACCTAGAAAAGAATAAATCCAAGAGGGAGACCCTAGAAAGAATTAAGAAAGAGAATGAAAGTCTTGATAAAGAGGTGGCCCTTAGGAAAAAGGAGCAACAGGAGAAAAAAGTCATTCTTAGACCAGAACCCGAAATGCCGAGCGAAAATTTGGAAACCGGGGGCCTGGGGACCGAACCCCTCCCCTCTAAGCCTAAGAAACCTAGAGCTAGATGAACCGACGCTCTTGCAGTTGACAACTTTAGATTACCAATTTAATGGGGATGCAGAAACTTGATTTTATTAGACGTGCTCCTTGAATTACTGATTTCAATATGCTCGTAGAAAAAATAAATGAAATCATAATCAAGCTGGATACTAAAATAGAAATAGAAGATGTGTCTATCGATAGACAAATAAAGGACTTTACCTTCTTCAAATGAGAAGAAACTAAACTACCATACCACCAAGAATTCACCATTACCTCTAATGAAGAAGCTACGAAAGTCTTTGAAATGTATAACCTTACCTACAAAGAAATAAAGCAAATAAATGATATTATCATTAAATGAAACATTGTTGCTTTAACTATAGATGTAGTTGAGGAAGTGACAGAGAAAGATAAGAAACAAGAAACTTTCTTTGGCTATGTAAAAACTGTAGACTTAGATGCTCCAGTAAAAGAGAAACCAAAAAAGAAAAGAGCAAAGAAGAAAAACTCTTGGAAATAAAAACTTTTATAAACAAAAATAAAATATGTCATTTGTATCTGACCTTGCAATATGAGAAGCTTGCCAAATAGAATTTGCTAAACTATTACTTAGTACAGAGAAAGTAGTTAAGCTTGAAATCGCTCAATGAAAATTTAAGCTACGAGATATAAAAATTACTACCCCAGAATGAGAGAAGACTTATGAAATAAAGAAGGACCTTAAAGCACAAGACACCTGAAACTATGTAATTGAAACTCGTTGTAATTGAAAAGTCTCAGGTATCTACACTTCTACTGCAGATTATATAGTCTATAATGTGAAGTGAGAACGACGAATTCAAGAGAGGGGCGAACTAATCCTTAGACTTATGGACGTAGAGAAACGTATAACTAAATGAGGAGATTGACGAAGAGCTGAAATGTTTGTATTAAAATGTGATACCTTACCTGTTTTATTTAATAAGATAGAAACAAATGGACAAACTTGAGAAGAAAATAGCTAAGCAAGAAGAAGCTATAGCTGAAACTTTGAGAGAGTTTCTAAAGCATTTTAATAAAGCTTGGTATTCTATTGAGGAACCTGTAAGAGAGTTGGAAAAATTCTTTGACTTAACTACAGATTGAGATTGAATAGTCTATATATTTGTAAAAACTAAAGAATGAGATTTCTCTATGGGCTATACTACAGATATAGATTTAGCAGACTTACAGAATGTTATAAACTATCTTAAATTCAAGGCAGATATTTACCTTAGATAAAAATAAAATGGCAAAAACAAAAAAGAAATTTGAATGATGGAAGCGAGAAAGTATAAATGCTGAAGTCATTGAAAACTCTGATAAGGCTATAGAAATTATTCTTTACGGATTTATCCCTAGTAAAAAGAATAACCGTAGAAACTTTTGACATATCTCTCTGCCTAGTGAAACTTATACAGAATGGCATAAGAGAATAGTAAGTGTGTTATCTTGAATAGAATGGAAATTTAAAAGTTTCCCCTGTAAGATAACTATAGCGTCTGTAGCTTGAGACAGGGTTAAATCTGATATAGATAATCAGGCCCAATCTATATTTGATACATTTACAGATTTATGAATTATTCCTGACGATAATAGATTTGTAGTACAGGAATTACATATTACAAATATGGGCTATGTAAAAAATGCCTATATGACCAAAGTATTAATTGAGTGAGATTATACTCTTCGCTACAATGACGACTGAGACCATAAAGGCTTTGACTTAAAGCAATATACTTATCATTTAAGTTAGTTTTATTATTTACAAAAAATAAAAAATGAAATGAGTTAATGTAAAAGAATGCCGTTTAATAGACCAATGGCTTCATTCATCAATTGCTTCAGTAACTTGGAGAGACTTAATCAACTTCTTCGGACAAGATATGTCTACAATCGCTAAGGCAGTAGCAGAATTAGACAAATCTGAATTATACAAAACTGTAGGAGGAGACATAGAAAAGAAAGCTGAAGAAATAGTCGAAGCAAAATGTAAACCTGAATGGAATAGAATCTCTGAAGAGATGAAACCTTTAGGAGAAGAAAGAAATAAATTAGCAAAAGAAAAAGCTGGAATACCAGAGGATTGAGTTTGGGAAACCGAGAAAGAAGAAAGATTAAATGAAATAGACAAGAAAATGTCTGACCTATCAGCCGAATATCAAAAGGTAACAGATGACGCAAATAAAGAATTAAATGAATTTAAAGAAAAAAGAATCAACGAAGAGCAAGGGGCAGCCTTCTTGTTAGATGACGCTGAATATGACTTGGTTGGTTGATACTGTTGATTTTAATTTACTACTAAACAAAAATAAAAATGACCATCATCGCTGCAAAACAATTTTGAAAAACAAAAGAAGATAAAAAATGGACTTTATTTACAGACGATTGCATAACTGTAGGGCAGGCTCAAGTAAGTGCTGCTAGAAAATATCGTCCTAAATTAAGAGAAATTAACTGAAAAAACTGTGATTTAGTTATAGCTTCTTGCGGGGGAACTAGAGAAATTGATTTAACTTTAAATTTACTTGAAGCTAAGCTTGAAATTACAAAGGTAAAAAATACAATGGATTTAGGCGTAGTAATACAGACAGCATTAGTAGATGCTCGAAGAACAGTATCAGAACTGTCAAAAGACCCAGCTGTCTGATTGTTAATCTTAGAAACCAACACTAATACTCTATGGCACGTGGATGATTATAGTATGTTCCAAGTACCAGATGAATGAGAAATCGTCGCTGGTAGTTGAGAACAAGCTTTCTTCTCTGCTAATAAATATGAGAATTTCCTATGAAGTCTTCGTTTAGCAGTAAAGACAGACGAATATTGTGAGTTCCCTATTTATGCTTATAGAGATTGAGAAATGTATAACTTCTATGCTCATCAAGACCCATATGAAATGGAACAAACTTTACTTGGTAATCCACCTAGTTATGAATGCACTCCAGTCCTCTGTAACGAAGAATACAGAGAACCAAAATGAATGAGCGAAAACATCGCTGCAAAACTTTGATAGAATAATAGAAACTCTAATTAAAAAAAATTCCTCTTTAGAAAAGAGGATGAAAGAAATGGAGATGAACTTTACTATATTATGTATAACATTGATAGTAAGTTTATCTGTAGTCTTCGTTATGTTCTATTTATAAAAAAGCCCCTCTTTTGAGGGGTTTTTATTATTTAATTGTTTCAACTATTTCACTAGTAACATCAGCTTGGAACAATGTAGGAGTTATAAGCTGAACTCACAAACAAGTTCCTCAGAAAAGAGATTTAAATTCTGTAGAACTATCATTTGCTCAAACTATTCTAAAATTTGTTGTATGTCAATTTGCTGCTTCTGGGATGTTTGATTGACAACGATATCATAATGTTATTTCATCTCATTCACGTAAGTCAACAAAAACTCAGATATTATATGTCATCCAAGGTCAATCATATCAAAGAGTTGGTTGAATTCAGCTTCATTGATTAAAGTTTACATTCCAAGTTCATCATCATTCAGAAGTAGATACGGTAGCTCAAGTAACAGATATAGTTCAGTCTTGTGCTATACTAATTCAATTACCTCATTTAAATACTGTCTGCGTTCAATATGCTCAATGCTTTGCTGTACATAAAGAGGCAAATAATCATCATATCCATTCTCTTTCTCATTTTATTCTTAATAATCATCTACCTAAGTTAGTATATCTAGGAGCATCTTTCCAGTTGTTTGCTACAGTCAGCTGTCAATATAACCAATAATATCAACTTTGTTTTATTTTAATTCAGTTTTTAGTTGCTAACTTTCTATTTCAAGTTAATAAATCCCATCATCATCATTGGTCAGCTGTTTCTATCCAAGTAACTCTTTCAGCATTCCCATCAGAGTTGAATCAAACTGTGTAGTCTTTGTTAGTCAGAAATCAAATCATTACAGTATTATCAAATATGCTTTGACTTGATTTGTCAGTTATAGTTACAACGTGTCTATGGTCTCAACTTTGAGTGACGTTGATAAATTGGCTTTGATTATTAATAACTAAATCAGGGATATCAGGGCATTCAGGAATAACTCAGTCTTTTATTCATATTCTTAAATATGCATCACCTCATCAACAATTTATTTCATCTATTACTATTCAATTACCTGCATCAAGCTTCTCATTTAAGTATCCTGGAGTAGTGTCTCCTCCACAAGCTTTTACTGTTTCATCTGTAGAGGAAATCTCCCATCAACCTTTTACGCTGCAATCTCATCAGTCTATATAACAATCACTGGGAGGAGTTACATCCCTTACTGTTATGTTATTTCAAGCTTTTACATATGTTGGTTTAGGACATTCTGCTGTAAGTTTAATTACTCAGCACTCGCTTGTATCAACTACGAGACAATCGTTAGTGGATTGAATATTTATTCAACAGTTATCGCTACAAGTTTTTCAGCAACAATTTGTATTACAATCCTCTGGGTCTAATACTGTGCTCTCAATTATTTCTCCATCATCTGGGCAATTATTACTACAAGGTCCACAAGGTTGTTTACATTTACAATCGCTCATAGGTTATTCATTTTTATATATAAATAAATGCTGGATGGACAATTATGCCACCCAGCATATCAACATTGTCTTATTTTAATTTTGAAGACGGTAGTAACTGGTATTACTCATCATTTTCATTCCCTATATACATAGGGCATTCTTCTTTTCCACAATATTTTCTAATACAGTTACAATAAACACAACGGTCCCAGGCTGAAGAGCCAGGGAACTTATGATGAGTATCTGGGTTCTTCGTAGGTTTAAAGTTAGCCACTTCGCTTTCTTTCTTTTTAGGAACGTATGGCTTAAGGTAACTTTTATAATTAGCTACCGCTTCATTAAATTTCTCTTCATCAATTTCCCCCGAAATAAATTCATATAATGTGTATGAATCTATTTTATCTAAATATCAATTAATTTTATTTAGATTTTCTTTGAGTATTTCTTTACTAAGTCAAAACTTCATTAGGTCATTATGTAGGGAAATCTGTTTATTACTGGCTCAACATATTTTACAACCTCATCCTTTACAAGAACATTTGGTTGTACCTCAATCTAGTTCGTGTCTCATATTATTCTAATACTCAATTTAAAGCGTTTTGTTTTTTAGCTAGTTGATTTTGTCTAGCTCTATTTTTTCTAATCACAGCTCTCTTTTCAGAGAAGAGATTAGAATATGTTTTTCATTCCTCAGTTAATTGGTAAGTTCAAGGAATAAGATGTCAATTCCTAACTTGAGTTTTATAGGCCAAGCGTTTTGCATAGTCTAATGGCAGTCACCTTTCATTTGTAAGTTTTCGCACCATCCTACTAAAAATATTACGTGCCATAATATATTTATTAAGTTATAAATAATTTTCTCATCAGTCATAAATTTTAGCATATCAGTTCGTCTTCATTTCTTCTTCGCTATAATTATCTCAGACCAAATGTTCTTTAGTTTTTATATTAAACCAATGTGTCACTATTTCTGACTGACTAACTTTTTTATTTTCTTTTATTAACACTAAGGCATCTTCCAAAGTCATCCAAGGCCAAACCATAATACAATTATATCAATTATCTATAGCGAATTTTAGTTTGTTATAATGATATTCTTTGTCTTTTAATTTATAATCTGACTTGACTTGTATGTTGGAATTATGAAAAGCTCGTGGATTTATTTCTATCAATGTGTTTCATATTTTAAAGTCATATCGATAGTCTCATAAATTAAACTCACTGAAAATTTCATATCAATATTTTTCAAATTCTTTCTTTCGTTTCGAATTAACCTTAGAATTTTTTGTATAAAATTTTCTAGCATAAGCAGAAGCTCAAGGCCTTTCAAATGTCCGTGCATATCATTTTTCTTTTTTCCTTTTCCCGGCATTTACCTTAAGTGTTCTATGTGCTTTTTCTTGTACACTGTCTCGCTGTTCTTTAGTAAGTCCATCTCTTCGCTTTTTAAATATCTCTCAATGTTTCTTTTTTCTTTTTTCTTTTTCCTCCTCCGACTGAGCATCAAACTGCTGCTGCTGTATAGCTCTAGCCATCAGGGCCTGCTGTCTTCTTTTCTCTTTTATTTCTTCGGGAGTATTTTCTCGTGTTAGCCTAGGAATTTTCTTTTTACAATCTCCACAATATCTCTGCTGCTCAGTTCACATAAAATCACATCAGCATAATTTGCATTTCTTTAGCCTAAGTTTCGCAGCATTCAACCTTTTAGCCTCAGTTGTACATTTTTTAGAACAATACTTATTAGTTGTAGAATATCATATAAACTCATTTCAACATATAACACAGTTTAATTTATGCTCGCGGCGCTGACTACATTTTAGCGAACAAAAAACTTGTGCTTTGTGGCTTGGGTTAAATCTTTTTCAGCAAAATTTACAAACTTTTTCTTCCATAATACAAACCAATAATATAAATATGTGTATATATATTAGTTATTATTTATTATTTTTCAAGTCTTTCTTTTTGCTACTTCTAATGGGGAACCTCTCTACTGCCCATAGTTATCTAATTATTATTTAAATATACTACCAATACGTTCGCCCAACCAACTAGCTCAACGTCCTGTTAAATATGCTGGATTTGTATATAACATAGCCTGAACTACATCTCATAATCATACACTTTGACTAGGAGTTTTTTTATTTCAACCTGTTTTTTGTCTAGCAGTTTCATTAACTTCTATATTATTTCACTTATCTGTATCTGCAGAAGCAGCAAAATATCATTCTTTTACTAACTGAGCCTTTGCTTGTTCATCAGTTAATCAAGAGCCTTTTAATTGATTCCACCTGTTTAGTAATTCAGTCGTTGTAGAAGTTCAGCTTCCACTACCTCATCCTGAAGTAGGAGTAGCTAAAGCCTTGTTATAATTATCAATGTCTGAAGCTGTATTTTGAGCTATAGTATTATATAAATCATTAGCTCTTCTATATAAATCTATGACATATTGATTTGTTGTATCTCAATATTCTTTTCTCAGATTAGACATAAAGTTAATTAGATTTGTAGCTATATTTAATTTAGCATTAATCTGTTGTTCTTTAGCTTGAATATATCTTCAGAAACTTTGATTATAGGCCTCATTTTGCTGAGCTCTGATACTTCATAAACTAGCTCAGGAATGTACTCATTGAGCAGCAATAGCCGCTGCTTGTCTTCAAGCATCGCTAGCTAAATAATTTCATAAATCATCATAATATGAATTAACTTCTTTAGTAAGACTTCACTCTGGTCAGAATGTGTTATTTATATAATCTCTTTGGTTTTGTAAATCTGATAAGATTGTATTATATGCTCATCTAGCTGCTCATTGTAATCAAGCTTCGTTCTGCTTTACATAGTTTAATAATGCATCAGCTGCATTCAATGAATTATTTGCGAATGTTGAATACCTTCATAAGTTATTAGCAATTCATCCATAAGCATTTGCCATAGCATTATCTCATTGATTAGCATAGCCTTGTGCTTGTAGGTTATACACATCATAATTAGAGAATGTATTTGAAGGAGCTACAGATTGTATAGGGTCAACTGTAGAAGTAGTGCTATTTTCCCAACTAGGATGAAACTCAGTTTCGTTTCAATGTATGTAGTCATACATCTCTTGAGCTGGGTTTGCATATTCTTCTACAATATTTCCATTAGCATCCATAAATCCTCATACAACTCTTCATCTGTTTGTTGCCATAAGTTAAATGTTATTTATTTAAATTAATATGTTCTGTATGACTCTCAATTTCTATAAGCTCTTTGTCAGATGACATTATATCAATAATTATTTTCTAAGTTTTTTAATCATTGTAAATAATCATTTCATCTTAAATTCCTAACATTCTGTATTTCATAAGGAACTGTAGGAGCTGGAGAGATTGTAGCCTGTTGAGTATTAACTCAATTTATTCTCAACATATTTTGATTTGGAATATAATTAGAATTAGTTACTCTTTGAATAGGAGCGACATATGTAGTATTATTTTGTGTCGTAGTTGGAACTACTGTTTGAGTAGGAGTTATTGTCCTTCTTTGTACACGCTGGACCTGAGTTTGAGCTGGTTGATTAATTATAGAATTGTAATTATTCACTCTATTTTGAGCCTGCTGAATTCTATCCTCAGCAGTATACATATTTAACCTTATTTGATTATATTCATCTATTGCCTGTCTCATAACTCCAGCAGCTCTTGCTTGTTGTTCAGGTGTAGCATTTGCATATGTCTCAAACAATCTTTTATATTTATTATATCTATCTGCAAGCTGTGCATAGTTATCATTAGCTATATCTAATTCAACCTGAGCAGCATTTAATTCTTCTTGTGTTGGCATTAATATAAAGTTAATTATTTAAATTATTTTGCGTTAGCTGACATATTATATTTACGCCAGAAAATTCCGTCCTTAAAAGAATAATCTATACTTCAATCTTCATTCTTTTTTGCCCCACGTATATTATTATATATTTCATAATTATTTCACTCTGCTTCAAATGGGTCATATTCTAGTCGCGTATAATTGCCATCAGGGCTTTGAACTCGTTCTCTAGCAAAGAATGATGGGGTTCATTTATCATCTTTTCAATATCTAATTGAAATTATTTTTCAATTTTTATCTGTAAAGTTTTCCCATTTTTCACTAGGTAAGTTAGATGTATCAGGTATAGCTTGTCTTGGCTTTCAACGTTTAATTGTTCATCTATTCTTTGCATTATTTTTTAATTCATATATTCTCATCAATCTAGTATCTAGATTTGGGAACTGATATGTTGAATTGTTCACTCCTCATAATACTAACGCCTGCTTTCTTCCAGCCATAGTTATTTATTTAATTCATTTAAATCTAATACTTCTACCTTTTCTTTAGACTCTTCTTTTTTCTTAGATTTTTTCTTTACTCATATCTTTTTCTTTAGAAAGTCTATGTAACTTTCTTTACCTGGTTTATAATTAAATTTCATTTTAGTCTGCATTTATAGTATCTAAATAATCTGCTATAACTGTAGCATTAATTAAGTTTCCGCTATCTAATCATAAATATTTACAATCGATAGCTCCCATAGCAGAAACATATAATATGAATGCGGCATCTGTATTAGCTAATTCATCATCACAAGTTCCTGTCTCATCTACAGTTAATCCTTTATCAGTAACATATTTTTCAAAAGTATTACCTGCTTTAACAGCATTATAGAAAGGGCGTAATTCTTCTCAAGCTCAATCTATAATTGTTTCTGCGTTAGCTTGAACTGTGTCTGGGTCTGTTACATTTTGCATAAGTTCAGAAGTAGCAAACCAATTCTCTGCATAACTTCTCATATCTCAAATTGTTGCGTCTCCACAATTACAGAATTCATCATTCTCACGCCAGCACTTAAGCGTTAAACATTCGCAAGGACCACATCATAACATTTGTGCTTTACGTGCTCTAAGCATAGTTTTTAATTGTCTCATTACAATTAAATTAATTATTAAAAATTTCCCCCTATAAAAAGGAAACCTCTATAGGAATGCGGGGGACATTTCTATAGAGGCTATAAGAAGACTAAGTCTTCCTATATTTAGATTATATTTTTTTAAGGTTTTGTTATAACTTTTACGAGTAAAATGTATTTATAATTTTGTTTCTCCGTTTACTATAAATCTTTTTTATAAAAATGGCTTCTTTCGTCAGAGAATAGCTCTTTGTCTTCATATTTTTTCTTTACTATTCCTGGCTGGTAGAAAGCTCATCTAGGCAAGGAGAGAATAGCATATAATTCTTCTCTCACTACATCGCTTAACACAGGCTCCCATAATTTTACCATATCTCTTAATTGCTCGTGTGGGCTTTGTGATTGCCCATAAAATCTATTGAGAGCTTGGTGCTTTCTGTCTGCGATTAACACTTTATTAATAGCCTCGTTAGTGTTGTATTGTAATCTATTACAACGTCAAACTATATGGTGCTCTGATTTAGCATCAGCTGGAATACATTTGTTAAGATGGTATTCTTCTCAATTAATGGTTATCCTGTGTGGTTTGCTCATCTTCTTTAATATTTTCTAAATTTTCGTCTTTTTTAGGTAACTTCTGTTTAAATAAGTTAGCTATAAATTCTATAAGCAAAGAGAAGGCGTCAATTTCTGATAGGTGAGAACCTGTATTTATTGAATATATGTGTCAGATAATAGAGTATCACTCTGTTATGATTAATATACTCATTACACTTGTCACTAACATAGATATATCTTCTGCGCCAACCCCCTTTAGAACGAAGATAAAAACTAAAGGAAGAATTAACTTAGAGAATTTCTTAAAGATTCATCTCCAAGCATTTGTTGAAGTTACACTTTGTTTATCTTCGAAATAAGCATCAGCTATTCAGAAGACAAAATCTAAGAAGAGAAGTCCTGCAAAGATAGCATAGACTTCTCCACTTAATTGTAGATATTCTAGTACAGAAGCAAGTGTTATCCCCCCTGCCACACTAGCAACGGCACCAGCTGCACTGAATTCTCAAGTCATTATTTATTATTTAAAATTAAATTTATAACGGTAGCTCTTGATTAATCTCTGGATATAACTTTCTAGCTACTTGAGAGAAATTAACTATAGCTTGTTGCATTTCTTTAGGCTCATTATTATATTGCTTCTTTAATACTTCAATAACTACCTTCATAACATTCTTTCTCTTTAAATATTCTGGGCTTTTAGCAGCATCTTCTTTAATGTATAATACCCAATATCTATAGTTAAATCTACTTCCAAAATCTTTCATAGTTTTGAAAGAAATGTAGAATCTAGATTTAAGTTTTTTACCATCGTTAGCACTCCAGCTATTAACAAACCAGAATCAGTTAGCGTCCCAACCGACAAGTGCTATACAATGTCATCCCGTAGGAGTTGTAGGAACAGTCTTAACTTCTCATTTAGTCATCTCATTCCAAGTAGTTTTATCTCATCTTACACACCATACGATAGGGCAACCTTGATAAAGATATCTCTTCATTAAATCAATAGCTTTATCTGTCTCATCCCACGCTCAAGTTGCATAAGCATCGAATCTAGCTAGCTGTCAATTTTCTTCTATAAGAATTCACTCCTTTAATGCAGTTGCTACAGCTTTCTCTACAAAATCTCAACCATCATATTTAGTTGTTGAATGTCCCATCTTACTCCATAGGTCTTTCCATTGTGGAGTAATTATATTCCTATCTGTCGGCTCTACTCAATTCTTTTTTACCTGTAAGATTTGTACTCAATGTGTAGTTCACATAGCAGTGCAGCTTCAAAGAGCTCATTGATTAGAGGTTTTATAAATCCATTTTCATAGAGAGAAAAACTCTGGGAGCTTGACATTATAATCAACTTTAATCGCTTCTGTCGCTTCGAAGTCTGTAGCTTCGGCCATATCTTCTGGAAGGGTTAGAGCTCATTCAAAAATCTTTATCTCTTCTTCTGTTAAATTTTCCATAATATATAAATTAAGGAATAAATTTTCTTGGATGGGTAATTGTCCCACCCAAGAAATTAATGTGTCTTATTTTCATTTTGGTAACGGTACTACCTAGGTTTTCTATTTATTTTATTGGGTAATTTTTTGTAAAGTTTCTTCATATGAAATATGTTTCCCATTCCAAATAATTATTGGTAGCATAGTTTCTCCTTCAATATCTTCTGGGTTAGCTTCATTAATGTTTACTTCCTCAAATGTAAGTCCATTATTTTCAGCATAACTCTTTAATAAAGGAGCTATCATATGGCAACGGGAACAGAAGTCCCCCGAAATAAGTCTAATCATTTTTAGTTCAAAATTTTCTGATAAAATCTGAATTGTCTATTTTTGACTGTTCAAAGACAGTTCTCCCGTAAAATTCGCTCTTCTTACCTTCGTTATATCAACTCACTGGTCTAATGTATCACCAATATGTTACCGATAAAGCATTTAACTTTATCTTCTATATGTTACCATATAGTTCGGACTATATCTTCAAATAACTTTCGTTAAGTGTTGGGCACTCGTGTTGCTTTCATTACTGGTCTAGTAGTATAGCATTAGTCTCTGCACGTTCTCCCTATCCCTAAGGAGCTTCGCTCAGTATTGTCCTTATAGGAGTTCCACTGAATTCACCCAATGTTTAAAGAGAGACATAATACTTAGTCTATCACTCTCGTATACACTTCACAAGGCACTCTTTTATAAATCTTTCAATCACTTCACATAACTTCAACTGTCTCAATGGTTTTTGGCATAATGGTAATTATAGTAAAATATAAAAAACATATAATCCCCTAAGGCAAAGCCCTAGGGGAAATGAATTAAAGATAATTTAATATTGCCACTAAAGCTATAATGCTTATAGCAACAATCACTCTAAATAGAAATAAATCTATCTTAATGATTCCTATCACAAATAGGATTAAGAATATAAGAAGGAGAAATAATTTTAGCATATTGGATTAAAGGAAAGGATAAAAGGCTGATATTATATATAAGCTAAGCGCGCCCCGAAAGTCCAATACGTACTCGTAGCAGAATAATACACAAACAAAAAGAAAGCACCAGCACTCGAAGCACTTCTCTCATCACCACCAGCAAGCGCCACAGCAGAAGCATCCACATAACCGAGGTCACAGTAGTAAGTTGTATAATTATCTCAAGAGTAAGCTGATGGGAAGAACATACCTTTATCGTTTCAAACTATTGATGTGATATTTCAATCTATTGAAGTAGCACTTCATAAACTCTCCCATCAATAACTTGTATTTCATAGTTCTTTTAATTTTGAAGGGTTGTTTGTCATATTCACATAATTTCAATATATTCAATCTACCCATTCGGAGATGTTTCACCACCAGTCTTCAAGTCAGAACAATCTAACTCTTCAAGTAGATGAAGTATTAGTAGCTCAAGTTGCTAAGTTTCAGCTTATTCAAGTTACTGTAGTTCATAATACTTGCACAGCACTTCAATTAGTGTAACCTTGTCCAATCACAGACTGACTATTAGGATTACCATATTTCATCATATATAACGCATTTACATAGTTTCTTATAGGTAATGTAATTAGTGAATAATGTGATGAACTTCAGTATCAAGTTATAACATCTGTATTTCTAAAGTCTGTAATAGAACGGTCTACTGTCGGATTGGCATTAGTTGCCCAACTTCTTAATTTACTAGAATTAGATGTTCATTTAAAGGCTCATACATACATTTGATTTTGGATACTTCCATCTCTATTAAATGCATAATATGTATATCCAGGTTTATTAGGGTCTGCTGTGATGCTTAATGTAACTTGGCTTCCACTCTTAGACATTTTAATTCATCTTCTAGGGAATTTTATCATCACATTATTAGCCCCAGTAAGAGTTCATAGTTGAGATAGGTTTAATACTCAAGGAGTAGTCTGTTTTACCTCTGCTGTTTCGTTTCAATTTGCATCTAATAACACTGCTGAATATCAAAAAAATTCATCAAAAGCTGTATCTCAAGCAGTTAGTCAAGCTGCATCATCTGAATAAGTCCATCCACTAGACATATTGCTTTTCTCTGTTCGTGAGATAGTGAATGTTCTATAAGTAGGTCGCACTTTATTCTCTCATAGATAAACTGCTTTGATTTCTTTTTGTACTAACATTTATTTAATAAATTATATAAATCTAAATTAATTTAATTTTGTCCATCACTCTCGTGGTTGTACGGATTCGTTCTTGAATGGTCTTAGAGAACATCAATGTCATCTATCCATATAACTTCATGGAATTATAGAAGTATCAAATGCTAATGCACGACTCTGTGTAGAATTATATGGAACAGATGTAAAATAATATCATGCCACTCAAGAATTGTATGCCGTAGCATTTGATATATCACGGTATCAAGCCAATGGAATTTTTATACACTTTATAAAGTTTGTAACTCAACTTAATCACAGTGCTGTATAAGTGTTATATAATGTATTATATTCTGTGTATGTAGGCACATGGAATCATGATTCACAAGGTCATTGTCTAGCAGCTAATGTATCAGTAGTATTTCATCGGAGATTGTCATTCTGGCTTGTAGACCAGTCTCATCAATAACTTACCTTAATAAAAGAACTTCAAGAGTAATAGTTTCAAGGTCAGTAATTGGAAGCATTTACTTTTGTAGTAGTTGATGATATAGTTCAACTCCAAGAAAATCAGTAGTTATTTCATCGCTGATAGAATTTACCACAATTAGACTCACTTAATGTATCCCCACTATTATACACAGTAGTGGCTCATAAGTTCTTATCAGCAATAGTTATCCAATTAATACCATCAGATGATAAAGAAATAAGTCATAAGTCTGAATTATGATATATTCAAGCAACAGTAATAGGTTGCACTTCTACCCACATATATATTTTCTTAGGCTCTGTTTGTACTAAGGTCATAATTGTTAAAAGAAAAAATAAATCAGAATTAAACTACTGTATTACTTGTGTAGTAGGTTGTGTTTATTGCTACTCAAGTAACTGTTCCCCCTGTTGATATAAACATAGATTTAACACTCTGTGTACCCTCTGTACCAGTTCATTCAGTTGGTATCCTATATGGAGTTTGATAATCTCACGTTTGTGTTGATGATAGTTTTATATTAGAACATCATTGAAACATTCACTGATAACAACTATTTGGGAGTGTAGCCGCTGGAAGCTCAGGCAATGTACTAAGTTGAGTACATAATCTAAACATATCCAGATAACATGAAACTGAAAGTGTAGTGGCAGGCAACTTAGGACTGCTTGTTAAATAAGCATTACCATAAAACAAGCGATAGAAACATCGAGTGGATGGTGTCTCTAATGATAGAGTGCTATTCTTACATAATAAGTAGTTTACATCTCCACTAGCACCTACCAGTCCAGTAATTACAAATCTATAAAAAGCACTACTACTTGTGCTAAATCTAGTAACAGTTTCAGATTTATTCCTCCAATATACTTTATCTCCTATGTTAGTAAGAGTTATAAGTGTACCAAAAGTATAATCAGACCAAGTTTGTCAATCTGTGCTTGTTTCTAGGCTTACTAATGCTGGACTTCAGCTTTTATTTAATGTTATAGTAGAATTAGTTTGTTCTGCTGTAAAACATAATTCTGATGGGTTATATTCTCTCATCATATAAATAGCCATCTCTTATTAGAATACGTGATAAATAGTTGTTGCATCTTTACTAGAAAGAGCATTAAATTCTGCCTCACTTCAAGCCCATATCTTCGTTACTGTACTTGTTGTTCCTGTTGTATCGTTTTCTATTCATCATCATCCAAATTTATACTCAGTTCAGTCAAGATAGAAACCTGTGACTGTTTCTGCTTGTGGAGTTACATCATAAAATATCCACTCTCCTCAGACACGAGCTCAACTATTAGCGATTATTGTATTATTTGGTAATGGTGTTCATCATATTGATATAGCTAATGCAGTTACTGCTCATCAAGAGTTCCAAGATAATCACAATATATCTCATATTGTATTACTTGTGTTAACTCAACTTACATATAAAGTGGTACTATCATTATAGTTACGTATAGTTATAATATCTCAACCTCCTGCCATTTTTAACTTTGTTTAATAAAATAAATTTTTCCAGCAACAGGATTACTTACTTGTGAGTATTCCGATGCTGTCATTACCGTAGCAGTAGTCACATCTCCAGTCTGTCCATTCACACTAAGTACTCCTGTGTTTGTTATTGTATTTCAATCTCATCATATCCAAGTTCATTGAGTTTCTCATCACCGGAGATTATCATTATGAACACTACTCCAATCGTATGGGGTACTATTCCCAATTATGAATGTATCGCTTTCATAATATCAATTAGCTGTGTTTGGTCAATAATTTGAAGCATCTACTTGTGTACTAGAAGTTGTAATACTTCAAGTCCAAGCGAATCAATAATTATTACCCCATTGATAATATTTACCACAATTAGCTTCGCTTAATGTATCTCAATTATTATATACTGTAGTTGCTCATAAGTTTTTATCCATAATAGTATATCCTGTCGTTCAGTCTGTAATAGAAATTAATCATTCAGTTTGATTCCAGAATATTCAAGCACTTCATAATGTTCCATTTATTACAGCCCAAGAAGATGTAGGTAGCTCAAATGAATCCTTGAAACAACGAACGGAGAACCCGAAAACACGGAAGTGGTTATTATCCACGAATACGCTGGACGAATCCAGGTAGATGTGACGGGCGTTAATCGTGCTGCCAGACACATAAGGAGAAGACGACCAATAGCGACCGATGGAACCCTGGTCGTTGGGGCTAGCAGAGTTGTAACGACGGCCACCAGCGAACGGCATATGCAAATTTATTCTCCAGTCATCTCAAGAAGTAGTTAAACCTAATCAATCCATTATAGTTTTAAGTCATTGCCATTCTGTTGTTAAAGGTACGTGAAATCCATCTGGTGCAGGTCACTGCATATCTGAATGTGTAGCTCATATAGTTATTCATTCTCAAGCGTTATATTCTTTTCAAGCAACTACTACATCTCCATACTGTCAGTTTACACTTGTGACAGGTATGTTTGCTTCTACTCCATTCTTTATGGTTTTAGTAATGTAATTTGTCATTATACTGTTTTGTAAATAATATAAAGGTTTCAATCTGAACTAGCTCACGATATGTTGTTATATTCAGTTTGAGTTACTAATTTTCACGTTTCTAAATTCACTGTACTAGCACTACTCTGATTAGCTGTAAATGTTCATTTGCTAGTTCATCATTGATTTATTGTCAGAGTTCAGTTATTTACTGTTGGAATAGTTAATGTGACAGCTCAAGTCTGCCCATTTACACTACTAACAGGAGCGTGCGTTTTTATTGCTCACTTTAATACTGATGCAGATATACTCCTTGCTGATGTAGATGTTCAAGTTGTAGCTTCACTTGCACTCATTGCTGAGTATGTTGTATTACTATCTGTAAATAGATGTAATGCTCATCAGCTTTCATATTTAGTAGTATATTGGAATTGCCTTGTATTAGCCTTAGTAAAATATGAGTGTCCTGCTAATGCAGTGGTAGTTCACATTACAGGGATATAAGCTCAATTTCAGATTTTTACTCTTACATTTCTATTTGCACTTGCCACTACCATTTCTGTATCTACTACAAATGTATAGATAGCTCATTCTCTCCATTCTATTCCTGCGCTAGCACTAATGTCTATGTTAGTATATCCATAAGAAGTATTATAAGGTGCTACTCATTTAGTATCATCTGTACTTACTGTTACATCTGCCTCAGTAATGATAAATACATTATTAGCACTTATTACATTACTAGAGATTTTGATATTTTCTCCAGCTATTAGAGTATCTTGTTTAGTACTATCGTGATAAGCATTTGTAATATATCAAGCATCATTATTTAAAGTAGAAACATTATCTCAAGGTTGTACTGCTGTAGCACCTGCACTTGCTCCACTTCTTATCGTAGCTAAGTCTGATATAGTATCCTGCTTTCAAGCTATAGTCGTATCCATAGCAGCAATTTTATCATAGACTGCATTTTTGGAAGGGGCTATTGTTGTTACTCAGTTCCAAGAAGAAGCATATGCTATATCTGAGATTTGACTTGGATAAGTAACATCTACCTCTGTAATTCAAGTTACCTGTCATAATGAGTTCGTTGTTATCTGTGGAACCTTTGTTGCACTTCACTTACTTGTATAAGCTGTTTGTGTTGCTAAGGCATTTTGTTTTCAATTCCAAGTAGATTTCTCAGAAGAGGTTACAAATAAGTTTGTACTTCATTGAGTAATATTATCTGAAGTATTTGTTGTTTTATTAAAGTAATTTGTTAAGTCTACTGAAGTGTCTCATATTTTTACCCAAGTCGAATTAGCGTAAACATATTCTTCATATTTATCTGCCCCGCTTCAAGTAGGTCAAAGCAAATAAATTACATTTGTTTTTATATCAGTTGTAGGTAATGTTGCTACAATTTCAAATCATTGAAAATTTTGTACTAAAGCATTTACTTCTGCTTGTGTATATGTCTCAGTCTTTTTATAGTAATTAGTTAGATTATTTACTGCGTTCGTGATAAATCAGCTATCATTCGTTAAGTCTGAAACCTTTGTAGGAATTGCTGAACTATCAGCTTTGCTTGCTATAGTTGTATCCATAGCAGATATCTTATCATACATAGCATTCTTTGAAGGAGCAATACCTGTCACACCATTCCAACTTGCAGCATAAGCTTCATCACTTACAGCTCAACTTGTAGCAGCAGAGATATTATCATCTACATATTTCTTTGTAGCAGGATGATAACTTCAAGTAGGAGTAAACTCTATTGTATTTGTTTTAGTTAATACTTCTGTTTTATCAGCTTTTCAACTTATATCTGGCTGTTGAATAGTTACCTCTGTAATTCAAGTTACCTGTCATAAACTGTTAGTTGTAATTTGTGGGACTTTAGTTGCACTTCATTTAGATGTATAAGCTGTTTGTGTAGCTAAAGTATCTTGTTTTGTGCTATCGTGATATGAACTTGTAACGTATCCACTATCATTTGTTAATTCTGAAATCTTTGTAGGTATCGCTGAGCTATCTGCTTTACCTGCAATAGTTGTATCCATAGCAGATATTTTATCATATACCGCATTCTTAGAAGGAGCATTATCTGTAACTCAGTTCCAACTACTACCATATGCACTATCTGAAACTTGATTAGTATCTATATTTCAGCTTCAAAGTATTGAAGTAGAATTAATTGTTTTAATAGTTGTACCACTTACTAAAGCATCCTGTTTTCAGCTCCAAGTATTACGTAAACTTGTGCTATCAGACAAATCTTTAATATCAAAGTCACTTGCTACATAAGTTGTATCTGTTGCACTAATAGTTCAATCGTTAGCTATTTGGATATTACTTCAAGCAGTTAATGCTTTTTGTTTATTATTAAATGTATTCCAATCTGTTGAAGTAAGATATCCACTAGCAGAAGATGATGCAGCTCAAAGCTTGCTCTGGATTGTAGCTTTAGTTTCATCCCCAGAGTTAGTTCCACTTGTATTACTTAACTTAGTACGTTCTGCACTTGTTAAGAATAAATGTGTACTTCACTCCGTGATAACATCACTTGTGTCGGAGTTCTTATTAAAGTAAGGAGACAAATCTATAGATGTATCTCATATCTTAATCCAAGTATTATTTGAATAGATATATTCTTCATATTTATCTGCTCAAGTTCCAACAGGTCAAAGCAAGTAGATTACAGTAGTCTTAATATCTGTAGTAGGCAACGTAGCTACAACATCAAATCAAGAGAAATTAGCAACATAATCAGCTACTTCAGCTTTTGTATAAACTTCACTCTTAGTATAGTAATTTGTTAAATCACTTACTGCTTTAGTAATGAAGCCAGCATCATTTGTAAGAGTTGATACATTATCTCAAGGCTGAACGGCTGTTGCTCATTTACTAGCTCAACTACGTATAGTGGACAAGTCACTAATCGTGGCTTGTTTACCAGCTATAGTTGTATCCATAGCATTAAGCTTATCATACACAGCATTCTTTGAAGGAGCTATTCCTGTAACTCAATCCCAAGAGCTTCAATATGCAGTATCACTTACAGCTCAAGCTGTCGCCTCTTGTACTTGTGTATCTACATAGGATTTAATTACTTTATTCTGTACCCCTTTAGTAGATGTGCTAGACATAGCTGTATCTAATGTAGGAATATCTGCACTTGTGATATAACCAGCATCATTTGTTAATTCACTAACATTATCATTAGGTTGAATAGCTGTAGAGGCGTTACTTCTAATTGTAGCTAAATCTGAAATAGCATTCTGTTTAGCATCCCAAGAAGCTCTCTTTCCTGTAGAGTCTGCTAAGTCTTTAATATCAAAGTCTGAAGCTGTATATTTAGTATCTGTTGCACTAATCGTGTCACCTGATATTTGGATATTAGCCCCAGCTGTAAGAGTATTTTGTTTATCACCTAAAGCTGACTGTAAGTCTGTTTGGTCTGTAATATCTCATTGGATATTTCACCATTCAGCTGATGTCTGTGTATTACTTATAACTCAGTTAGTAATATCTATTCAAGTACCTGCTGTATAAGTTGTATCTGTAGCAGAGATTGTTCCATCTTGAGCAATCTGTATATTTGCTCAAGCCGTGAGAGCGTCTTGTTTATTATCTAAAGCCGACTGTAAATCTGTTTGATTACTTAAAGTTCATTCAATACTTCACCAAGTTGCTTTATTATCGTTAGCAGAGATAACATTATTAGCAGATATACTAATACCAGGTCAAGCAGAATAGGTTGTGTCTGTTGCAGAGATAGTCTTTCAATCTGCAGCGATTTGGATATTATTTCAAGCAATTAATTTCTCTTGCTTGTCATCACCTATATCAGATATCTCTCATTGGATAGTTGATATGTCTCATTGGATAGATGTCACATCTCATTGGAGATTCGTTATATTAGTTTCTGCTGTAGAGACACGTGTACCTAGAGAAGATATATTACCTGCATTAGTAGAAATGTCTGTTTGAGCCTGAGCTACATCTCCTTGTAAAGATGTAATATCTGCTTTAGCTGTAGCCATATCAGACTGTAAATCTGTTACATCTTCTACTACAGAAGCAGGAGCATATTCACTTGCATTATGTGTAACTATGTCTCCATAGGTAGCAATCTCATCAGAAGCATCCTTTCAAGCTTGAGCATTACTTCTAATTGTTTCCAAATCAGAAATAGCTGGTTGCTTATCATTAAACTTATTCCAATCACTAGCTGTGAGATACCCATTCGTAGTTGAAGAAGCTGCTCAGAGTTTAGACATAATAGAAGCATTTGTCTCATCTCAAGTATTCGTTCACGAAGTCATAGATAACTTCGTTCTCTCACTCGCATTTAAAAATAAATGCGATTCTCATTCGGTAATATCATCGCTCGTTCCAGTTAGGTCATCTAAACTATCTGGGATATCTGGAATGTTGTCTAAGTCATTAAAGTCATTTGTTTTACCAACAACGGATATATCTGCATCGTTAGCTTTTAGATTTAATGCTGCTGTAACAACTCTATTCTCTACTGGATTTGTGCTAGTAGTAGATAAACTTTCATCAATAGGAATTTGTCTATCTGTATTGAGTAACAATTCCCAAGTGGCTCAGTTGAAGAAATAGAAATCTCATACCTTTACTTCCTCAGTCTCTAAATCTGTAGAAGGAATTCATCTATATGAAGCTCATTCTGGACGATAATTTGTAGCTCATACTTTACCTACAATATAATAATCTCAGCTATGATACTCATAAGGAAGAGTTGTAGGATTGGATGTAGGCATTCAAGTAGTGGAGTCCCAATTAGAAAGGAACTTACCTAATCCCTCAAGGTTCTTAATTCTATTATAAAGTACCCTACCTTGCTTAGCAGATAGAGCATTAGTGGATGAAATACTATCGAGATTATCTTCCACCTCAGGGATAGCTAGACTAACAACTCTATATTGGTCAGGCTCAACCACTTGTCAGTTTACTTTAATTCCCTGAATGGCATTTTTCTCAGCACTTGGTTCTATGCTATCAAGCTTTTCTATCACTTCTTGTGTAAGAGAAAACTCAGTAGCCTTCTTGTCTACATAATCTCAATCAGCTAGGTATCTTATACGTGCTGCTTTTGACATAATTATATTGTTTTTAAATTAAAAGTTTAAATGACAAAATAAACCCCTAGATATATTTTTAAGAAATACATCTAGGGATACTATATCATTACTAAACTACTTCCTTAGTAATTACATATGTAGTATTAGGGTCTTTAGTTTGTAGTTGATTATATGCTGTTTCAGATATTACAGTTGTAGCTTCTAACTCTACAGTAGTAGCTCAACTTTGATTTAATGTGAAGGCTCACTTATTAAATCATCATTGCTTAATTGCTACCTGTCAATCTCAAATTGCAGCGCTTGTAATAAAACCTGCATCATTATTTAAGTCAGAAGCATTTCAGCTTGTAGCTACTGTGCTTAAACTTGAAGCATCAACCTTTCAAGCAAGAGCTGTATTTATATCAGTGATGTCATCTTTTATATCGGCAACATCATCTTTTAAGTCAGCTACATCTTGAGAAGTGCTTCACCCACTTTGCTGTAAATCAGCTATGGCTTGTCACTGTGTAGCAACTGTACCTTCTACGGTAGTAACACGTCCAGCTAATGTATTTAAGTCAGATGTATTAGCCTTTCAAGCAATAGCACTAGCCACATCTCAAGCTGTTTGAAACCCTATATTATTAGTAAGTTCACTAATATTATCTCAAGGTTGAATAGCTGTAGCTCAAGCAGCAGCACCAGCTCTAATTGTAGCTAAATCACTTATTGTATTTTGTTTTGTATTTAATGCTGTAGTAACTACTCTATTCTCTACTGCATTAGTAGAAGTTGTAGAGAGTTCACTATCAATAACTACAGTAACCTGACTTTGGCTTTGTAATATCCAATGAGTTCCATCGTAAAGATACCAATCATTTATCTTTACAGTTTCTGTTTCAACAGCTGTTGAAGCCTGTCAATGGATATATGTAGCTCACATAGGCCTATAGTTTGTACCTTGCGATACAGCACTAACAATATAATAATCCCCAATTCTATAATCATATGGGTTGTCTAATGGGTCTGTAGTTGGAAGTCCATTTACACAGTCCCAAGTAGAAAGAAACCTTCACATACTCTTTAACTCATTTATTTGGTCTTGTAATACCTTACCCATTCTAGCAGATAAAGCATCTGTAGAAGAAATGGATGTGGCATCATCAACCACTCCAGGGATATTATCTATTTTGACTTCTACCTCTGGAGTAAGTTTATGAATACGTTTCTGTTTCTCTGTATAGACATTATCCCCATCAAATATTAATCTTCCTTTTGGCATTAATTAAATTTGGTTAAGGGATAAAAATTAACTTAATGGGTTAATAACTATATATTTATAACTTCAAGTTTCTTGCTGATTACTTACTACTGTAAGCTGTCATACATTAATTACTTCATTCAAGTCACCAATTATATCTTGATAGTTTGTAATAAGTACAGCACTCTCGCTAGTAATATCAGCATCAACTACAACTGAAGTATCTGAATTATTAAATACTCCATTACCTACTTTCACTACAGCAGTCGTGAAAACTTGAGGTAAATATGAGCTGTCAATCTGTCATTGTGCATTTAAAGTAGGAATTCCATTAGGTTGGTTCTTCTCAGATTGAAGAACAAATTGATTAGCCTGTGCATCAGGTCCTAATACTAAGTTACCATTAACTGTAGCATTCTCTGCAACAATACTTCCTGTAACCATTGTATCACTCTCAACTTGTCCTGTAACATCAATTCCATTTCAAGCAGTAATGGCACCATCAACTCTAAGAGTTCACCCTATAGTAGAACTTCCTGTAGTCTCCAAGTTTTTCAAACTTGTCGACCCATTTACATTAAGGTCATCTGTAATAGTTGCATCACCACTTACATTTAGATTTCTTCCAACTGTAACATCGTTAGAGAAGATTCCATCTCAAGTAACTGTAGAGTTTCAAGTAACTGTTTCATTTCAAGCTACACTTAAGTTTCAAGCTACTGAAGTGTTTCATCCTAATGTAGAAGCTCCTGCAACTGTTAAGCTAGAATTTAATGTAGTAGCTCAGTTTGTTGTAAGAGTTCCAGTGATAGTTTCATTACCTGCAACATTTAAGTTATTCAATGAAGCATCTCCTGAAGCAACTATATCTCCTGCAGAGAGTTGCCCTGTAAGAGTAGTTGAACCTGTAACAGATAAGTTTCAAGAAGCATTTACATCTGTTGCACTTACTTCACTAAGTGTACTTGCACCTACTACTGAAAGAGTTCCATTAGAAGCTATTCTTGTCTCAGCTGTTATTGTATCAGCTGTTATATCTGTTGAAGTTAAGTTAGTTATGTTTCAGTTTGTAGCTGTTATTGAAGCTGTTGTAGTTGCTCAAGTAACAGATAAATCTGAACCTGCAGTCACGTTTCAAGCTACAGATAACGTGCTATCTAGTGTTGTAGCTCCAACTACTTCTAAGTTTCATCCTACTGTAGCATCTCAAGAAGTTTGTAATGTTACTGTAGTTACAGCATTAGTATCAACTGTAGTAGCTGTTACATCACCTGCTGTCAAAGTGGTAATGTTACCAGTAGTAGCATTAACAGTATCAGCAGTAATAGTTTGTCAAGTGAATGTTCCATCTGCGGAAATATTACCTGTAAAAGTTACATCCCCGTTAATTGTCTCTAATGTTACATTAGATAAATCTAAATTCATTCCTTCTATAACATTCTCTAATGCTGTAGGGTCAAGAGAAATTCTATAAACATTTTCTCATTCAATAGTTACAACAATAGGAGAAGTTCAAGTGACTTCGAAGTTTCTTACATCACAATCTCTTCTATTTCAAGTAGGAATTCTATACACAGCTTGTGTAGTAGTGGAACCAGTGGTTGTATTGGCAACCCTTCAAGTTCCAAGTCTTTGTCCACCATTTTGTGGTTTTCTTTGTCTAGGCATTGTTGTCTTGATTTAATAAATTAAATTGTTCTGCCATCCAGATAATTAAGTTAGCAAATTCTTCTTTAGGAAGTCATTGTAACATAGGCTGAATGTCAATTTTTAGCTCTTCGATATCGTAAGCTGGCATTTCTTGTGGAAGCTCTCCCTCTGTAGGAACTTCTTCTATAGTTTCTTCTATAGCAAGTTCTCATCCTGGAGCAAACATAGCTTCGTCTTCTGGACTAAGCATAGCTTGTTCATCATACATAGGGGCCTGTGCTTGTGCCTCTGGAGACACATCAATACCTAGAGCGGCCATCTGTTGTTGTATGGCGTCTAATTCGTTAGGCATATGTTTTTAAACATAGGATAAAATCCAGACGTGGGCCAATAAATATTAATCACAATCTGTATTAGGTTGTAATTGATATTCTCAGTCTGGTCATTTCATAAATAATGAAGCAATGAATAGTTCTGCTAGCCATCAGCCAAAGCAGATAATATCTCATTGTCATCATATTAATTCTATTTTTATTTGTGTTGAATATTGCTGATTTTCTCCAAACTCTGTCGTAAGTGGCATAGTAGGAGCTAATTCATATATCTTGTCATTTATACAAACTCAATGACTTTCTGTAATTAATTCCTCATAACTATCACACCAAGGTTTTGATTGTCTCATATATTGTCTCAATACTTTACCATCTGGGCAATTAGGTTGGTATTGTTTTTGGCTATCTTGTAATACAGAAAGCATACATTCTATTTTCTCTTCATCTTCTTCAGATAAATCTTCATTAAGATAATAACTTGTCATAAGTCATATCCAATCATTTCAGTCTCAACTAATTGGGAATTCGTAAGTGTATCCTATTCATTTAGAATAAGAAGTTATTCTTATCTTACTCGTATCACTATATACTCAAGGTCAAAGTGTTGTGATTAATTTATTCAGCTTTACTAACTGAAATAATAATGGATGATTGTCTAGTCAATTATTTTCATTCTCTATCATAAATGCATTAATCTTTGTTTCTACAGGTACTCTTCTTCAGGTTGTACTAAATACTGTAGCAGAGACATCTTCATACTCATCATCTCATATATACCATCATCTACGATATATTCAGTATTGTCAGAAATATATTCAGAACTTAACGCCTCGTAATAAGAAATGCGGGATATGGTCTTCTGTCCAAACTCTAAATAATGTATCGAATTTATATATATGAGTTAATGTATTATTCACATCATTAATTACTACATCGCCTCAAGAAGTTTTATATGGGTTGTTTTTTGTATTTACAAACACTCTTAAATCATTTTTATCATTTCAGATATATACTTCGTCTCATTCCACTAATGTAGATAATTTTGAATTAATTCTATCTATTCAAGGCCTATCACTTACAAACTCAAGTCAATATCTTCAAATTCCAGCTACTTTTAAAGTTAGTAACCTTTTATCATTTGAGACAAAAATTAAATCTCAATCATACTCTGCAAAAGAATATCTACTCCACAATCATATCGTTGTAGATTGATTATACATTGTCCAAAATCTATTTTGTTCATCTGGAATTCATACAGCGATATGTTTTCTTCAGAAAGCTAATACTATATCTTTATATGCCGTCACTGCTATCTTGTCGATTCAGGCGAACATATCATCATTAATAAAGAATTTATTATATCAACCAGTGTCATTATTATAATGAATATATCAGTTATCTGTTAATATAAATATCTTATCATTAGCACTTGCTGTTCATATTATATTAGTATTAGTAGAGTATCAATTGTTCTCCCATTCGTATGGAGTGGTTACTACATCGTTCTCATAATCTGTAATAAGTTGTATTTTTTTACCATCAGTAAATCAAACAACTTCTCACCATTCAGAGAAAAATTTATAACTTACATCTCATCATTTTGCAGGGTTATCTTCAGTAGGGACTTTAAATCCTAACCAAGGACTATCTAATTCAATAGTTCTACCGTCGTCAGAAATGGCAGTTACCATCCTTACCTGTCAAGCAAATCAACTATTTTCTTTATTTTCTGATTTATAAACTAATAGATATGTTCAAGGTGTGACTTTATTTTTATTCCATACAGCGTATCAAGCTACTGTATTTTCATCTTGGAACTGTCCTACTGTAGTTCATCAAGTAACTTTATTTATTTGGATTCAAGTTCATCCTCCAGGGATTTCTTCTTCACTAGTAAATGTTAGTGCATCTTCCATTCAAAAATCTTTACCTCTAACATAATCCGTAACTAAGAATTTCCAATCTCAACATCACGTAACTGTAGTTTCGAATGAATGATAATTAGGATTGCTAAATTGTCAAACACATCCATCTTCTATAGGAGCTGTAAACAATTTTCTTTTCCATTTTCATCAATCTTGTTTTCTACCTAATAAGTAAAGCTTTCAATTTTGCTCCGAACATTTTTCATCCCAAACTATATGTACATCAGTAATATCCCAATCTGTTTTTACTAATCATAACATCATAGCTTCCCAATTTTTTTCAGGTTGATACCCTAATCTGGTTTTTAAGAAGAAACTTGAATTTCTATGGGACGTACTATATGGCACACGAGTGACATCTACATTTATCAAATCATAGTAAATATTATTTACAGCACCACTGAGCGCCCCATTCCAATACCAATCTGTCTTATCTTGTTGTGCCATATTTATTATTGGTTAGCAGCATTTAAAGCTCAAGGTACGATATATTTAATATTATTATCAAACATTTCTTTATACCTCTTTAATTTAGTTTGGAATAAACTTCTATAGTTGGCTGACATATTTATATCATTACTATCTTCTAAAGCATATTCCGCTTTCATATATAATCTCAATAATGAGAGTGTATATCTATCTATATCAATATCATCATTTAAAGAAGTTACTGTAGGGAAAGCTTTTGAATAAACTACGAATGCATCGTTAGTTCAGGCTGGAAGGATTAAACTTATTTCATTAGTTTCATAGTTAATTGAATAACTATTCTGGTCTAAATTGTTTCAGTACAACTCTTCTATTAAAAGCCTTTTATATCAAGCACAGCAATCTTTTGGGTCAAGGCTACATTGTACTTGACATCCTTTTCAAAAGAAACCCCATACTTTAGCTATAGGATATGTAGGAGTAAATTTCATCTTACAGTCAGCTACAGCAAATCTCTCTATGACCTTCCTAGGATAAAAGTCATAAATTTCTACCGCAAAGCTGGACAAAATATCGTTAAACCTGGATATCTTCGAATCACACCCAGAATCTGTTATATTGGTTCAGCTATATATATCTTTAACTTTCATTCAGCTTTACTATTTTAAATAAAGAAAATGGGAAGGCTACTTAAAGCCCTCCCATCTTTGAAGACTATAATTAGTCTAGGATATCAACATCATCTAATTGACATACTTCACAAGCATTCAATACACAAGAACCAAAGTTCTTAATAAATCTGTAAGCTCCTTTGTCTACTCACATCCATACGATTGCGAATTTAACATCTCCAACAATCTTATTACAATCTCCAAGCTGAGCTCAGATGTTGTAAGGATTATCTGGGATATATCTTAACATAGGAGTTCCTTTAGAAATATATCCATTAATTTTAGCATTAGCTACAACTCTTCCGTTAGTATCAACTACTGTATATTTAGGCTGGAATACTCCAACTTTATCTTCAGGGATTGTCAACATTACAGAGAAGTCAAAGTCGTTAAGAATTGGAAGATATTTGAAAGTAATAGTTACTCCAGCATATCTAATTCTTGGTAATCCAACATCGATATCGTATTGGCTTCCATCTAAGAATCCAACATTTCCATAATCTTGGAAATATCCTTGCATCATATGTAATCCTTCCATAGCTTTCTTGTTCATAGCTACAGTTACATTGTTTTTATACATTCCAGAAATCATAGCTTTATTAATAACTATGTCTAAGAATGATTGAATCTGATGTCTAGCATTTGTACATTCAGAAGCTGCATCATCGCAACATCCAGACAAATCGAAAGCAATCTTCAATCCGTTCTCCTGAGCTTTTGCAAGAGCAGGGAATAATCACATTGTCTCCCATTTATGTTCAGAAACCTGGATATTTCTATCATAGAAAGCAGCGTGCAAGAATTCTTTAATAGCTTCAATGTCTCCTTTTCTGAACATAGCATCTACGATAGCTTGGATTCCTCCAGAGATAAGGTAGTCTTTGTTCAATTGGCACCATTCAAATTCGTGAGAAATAGAGATAGTTCTGAAGAAAGCAGAATAGTAATCCATTCCTCCAAGTTCTACTGGATTGTCGATTGTAGTATCACAACTTCTGTCTCTTAAATAAGCTCCTCTTCTAACTTTGTCTCCAGCTTTAAGGTTTGTAGTTAAGTTGTCAGCAAGAGTAATTTGGTTATTAGCAGAATCAATAGAAGCAATGTACAATCCATTAACTGGATTACCACCTTGTTTCATAACTAGAACTGTAGAACCAGCTTTAACTCCTCCTAATGGAGCAAGACTTTCAACAGTAAGAACATTAGTTCCTGCGTTAGCATCTGCAGTTAAAACAGTTTCATCTCCACAAATTCTTGGTTCATACCAACCAACTTTACATTGGTCATCTACTAGAGTTAATTCACTAGAAGCAGCTAAACCGTCTTTAAATTTATAAGTTACATATACTTCTCCTGTTGTAGGGTCTTTCTGAGGTACTACATCGAAGAAAATTGTCTCATATCTTAGGAAGTCTTCATACTGTCCCCAAGTTTCGAGAACTCTACCCTCTGCATAAAGTGGGTTTAAAATGTCTTGAAAACGAACTGATTTTTCAGCTAAACCAGTAGCGTCACAAGGATTACAACTTGTTGTTCCTGGCATTTAAATTCACCATTAAAAATAAAAAGAAAAAGCTCACATCATTCCAGATGTGGCTCAATAGGTTAAAGAATAAAACCTAACTAGAACATTCCTCTTTTAGATAAAGGAATTCATCTAGGAGTTTGAGTAGGTTGCTTTACTTCAGCTACAGGAGCAGACGTAGGCGCACCTTCTCACATAGTGTTTGATTTTAGTGGAGCATTTGTAAAAATGTCCATAATCTTGTTGGCGTTTACTGAAGGATTCATTACCGCCAACTTTGCTACATAGTAGCGAGTTAAATTCTTCTTGCTTGAATCTGACTTGTCTTTTTTATAAGCCTGTTCAAGTCTTCGAAGAGTGTAAAACTCATCATCGAGTTTCGTTACTCTAGGGTCATTATCCGTAGTGGTAACTTGCTCATTAAGTTTCTTAACCATTCCTTTAAGAACATCGATAGTATTTTTGTTCTGTTCATTATCGAACTGATGCATACTACGTTCCTTCTGGAAAGCTAAGTAAACCTTTTTAGCCATATCCTCTGCAGACTTCTTATCCTTTATGTCTTCCAGTCATTGCTTGAGCTCTTCGTCAAGCTTATCTGTTTCCTCGGTAGAAGAAGTAGCTTCAGCTTTTACATCTGCATTGCTATCAGATGGAAGGTCTTTAGTTGTTTCTTTTATGATATCATTAAGAGCGTCTTCATTCTCTTTCTGATTTCTGTCTACTTCAGATTCCTGTGCTACTGTCTCTAATGTCTTATTCTCGTTGAGTATTGCATCAACTTGATTAAGAATTTCATCAGTAGAAGTTTCTGGAGTAGTTTGAGTTGTTTGTTCAACATCTCAACTTGAAGTTCAAGTTCAGTCGTTATTAGCAACTGTAGTTTGCTCAGGTTGTGCAGGCTGAGCTGGCTGTTCTGCAACTGGTGCAGTTTCTGTTGGATTGGAGATATTTTGCTGACTCTCAGCAACTGCTCCTAAAGTTGTGGTTTCTTCCCCGTTCATAATTTTTAGTTTATGAAATTAAAATACGAATATCATAGCTAGCTATGTTTAGATTAAATCGCTTCCTTCGCCTACCAACTCGAAGTACTATCCCATAACTAGCTAATCCATTCAACCACCATCACCATTTTATGCGATTTACGCATCACTTATGAAAAGGCTCCAATTATTACCTTTTCTATATATAGATTATAAAATTTAGGATTTTTACTATAACTTTTTAAAGTAAAAAGAAAAATCTGAGTTTAGAACCCAGATTTTCTTTCCATATTATTGTGGCAATATAAAGTCAAGTTGGCTTTCATCTACCTGTTGTGTAGGATAGCTTGAATTGGTGTATGGTAGTTGGTCTGGATTAGTTCATTGTGCTTGTTGCATCATCATAGCTAGCTCTTCATCAGATGGCTGTCAATTGGTAGGTTGTGCCATTTGTTCTTGTTGAGGCTGAGCTTGTTGTGCTTGTTGCTGTGCTTCCATTTCTTTTTGCTGAATATAATCTTTGATTTGGTAGGACTCATCGATATATTGTTTCTGCTCATCTACGGTCATAGCCTTAAATCATTTCAAACCTGCATAATCTGTAATACTCTCTAAGAAAGCTCTGTTATCTATATCAGGTAATCAAGTGATTGGGTTAGTAGCAAATCAAGCAGTATTCTGCATTAATGTTAGAAGTCATTGTGTTTTAGAAGCTTTAGTTTCTTCTACTCAAATATCAGCAGAACAAACTATCTTCATTCTATGGTCTAATTCTGAAAGATTAATTACATATTCTTCATCCTCATTTTGAACATATGCTACACTAGCTCAGCTCTGTTTTGAAAGTCAAAGCCAATGGTAGAACAATTTAGAATAGAACCTACCTATAGATTTAATCATAGGACTTAGTCTTGCTTTAGAAGCGGCAACTCTTTGTTCTGCTCAGTAACGGCTTCTTTCTACTTTTCATTCTCATCACAATACATATGAGTTAACCCCACAAATCGTGTAGGCATCAGCTTTGATATTCTCAAACTGATTCATAGCAAGAGATAGAATATTGTAATCAGTAAAGTCAATCTTCGTAATAGCATTATTCATTCAAGCATAACTTGGATTGATAGAATATACTTTTCATTCATCGTAACCAATTGTTGTAGGCGAATTACCTGTAGTAGGGTCAGTAATTGCACCTTGAACCGCAGCCAAGACAGGATTTAAATGTCTATAAACCGCATCGGCAATAGAATTAAATAATGCGTTACATTGCTTCTGATGTCACATTACCTTCTTTCAAATTCAACTTGGAATACATCCTACTCCTTTTTCATAAGTCAGCTCAATAAAAGGTCATTCTCTACCAGATATAGCAAAATCTTCTCAATATTTAAATGGGCTATCTCAGTTATAAACAAAGTAACCATTAACCATTACCATAAGTTTATCTCCTATGTAAAGGTCAACTACTTCACAATAGCTTGAACTGTCAAGAATATTAAATGTGTCATCGTATATCATTCACGTAGGAACTCAATCTCATAGGTATCATAGGTATGTAGCAGAATAAGCATCGATATCATATATCTTTGTAAAGTCAGCTTTACTTAAAGGCATAGGAGCTTCTAATATCGCTGATTTTTTCTTTTCCAATTGTTCTGCCATTCAATCTTTTCACTCCCATATAGGATAGAATGCGTCTTTTAATCAGTCAAAGGGGATAAATCTTCTTCTGAATTTTTCTGGGGCTTTATAGAAATCTGTAGCTCATACACTATAAAACATTTCGAAAGCTGATACAGGGAATAATGCTGGGATAAATGTCGTCACATTTTCTCCGTCTTCATTCTTCATTATGCTTGTAGTATAACCTGGCATTCAGTAAGAAGCTCAGATTAATGAAGCTTCATTTCTAATGATTTCATTAGTCTGCTCTGTCTCTGAAATTTCTGTACCCCATTGAAAGAATAATTGAGTATCATCAACTATCTGTGGGTCAACTTCTTCCATAGGAAATACTTTAGGGCGAAGGTCATTATCATATAATGAGGCCATAAATGTATCGTGTATAGAAGTTATCAAAGGATAAATCTTCGCAGACTTATATTTCATATTATGTTTCTTAAGTCAAGCTTCATATTCTTTAGAATAAAGCTTATCCATTTTAATAACCTCAAACCATTCTGGGAATATATTATCCCTAAAATGGATTAATATTTTTTTAAGTTTATCGTAAACTGTACGTTCGGCATCAGTGGAATTATCTTGGTAGATTTGAGCTTTCTTTTCTTTCTCTTGTTGCTCTATTTGTTTAGTAATTGTCTCTGCCATTAGTTTAGTTTAGTGTTATTAAAAATATCTGCTGAAGACTTTAAAGCAGTCTGAACAACAACGTCTCTCTTATCTTTTGAGAATCCGCAAATGTTGTCAATCTCTTTATAGTATTTTAAAAGTTTTTCTTCATAACCCTTTTCTTGAGTATCCTGTAAACGTTTAATTTCTTGTACAAGCCCTCTAAGATAAAGCTCTTGAGCAGACATTCATAGCTCTTCTTGGACAATTCTGTCTAGCATTTCTTTAGCTTTCTCATTTTCTGGAGCAACGTGTTGTTTTACAATATCACTGTCCATTTGATTTACATCTATCGACATAATTTATTAGCATAAAAATATAAAAGAAATATTAGGTACTTTCGTTATGAAAATAATTTTAAGACACATACAATCTCTTGAGTGGATAATTGTTCCACCCAAGAAATTAATATGTCTTATTTTATTTTTGATAACGGTACTAACTAGCTTTCTGCTTCAATAGCTTTAGTTGCCTTTTCTTCAAGCTTACTTAATTGTTTTTTGTTACTAACCTCTTGAGATTTTGTAGTCTTAACTTTTCTGTTAATATCTTTCTTTAAACTCAGGTCTAACGTAGGTTTGAATGAATCAAAGCTAAGTTTAACTACATTAGGAGAGTATCATTTAACTCACAACTCTTTTACTAAGCTTGCTCATTTTATTTGCATAGGAGCAAATTGTTTGTAGCTAGAACTTGTTCATCAATTTCATCTACTATAATTACTTCATCAAACCTTTAAAGCTGTCTCTTTAAATGCAGAAGACAATGCTTTTCAAGTTTTACCAGAACCAGAATTAGCAGACTTTCAAGACGAAACTAAACTCTCTAACGTAGAAATAGTCTCACCGTCCCATTGGTATATTATTCAATTCATATAATCAGCTATTACATCATAATCATCTCACATAGTTTCTCTAAGCTTTTCTGAATTTCTTTCTATGAAATCTTTATTATGGTGGAATAAAGCAGCCATAGCTTCGAGTTTTAATTCAGGAGAAAGAGAATCTGTATTATATACCCTTTGATAAATTGAATCTATTAATGAAGTTGTCACTAATCCTGATGGGTCATCTTGCATAAACTGATTTGCAATAGATGAAGACTCCGCAATAAACCTATCTATATTTCAATCTTCCAAAGCTCTAGCCATAGAACCAAATTGAGTTAATATAGACTTATATGAATTTTTCATTGTAGTAATCTTTGTTCAATCTTCTTGTTCTTTAGTTTCAAAGAATTTATCTAATACATCTCTATCTTCTGCATTAGTTGTCTCCTCTTTAATTATAGTTAACGCTGCCTGAATTGAGGCATCCTGGTCTAATACTTGAAGCTTATCAAATAATGTTACATCTTCTCAAGGTAATAGACTATTTCAAAGGTTTAGCAACATTTTGTAATATCATTCACTAGCCTGCTCAAACTCCGTTTCTGTCCACTTCTTATCTCAAGTTCATTTCTTTCAAATGTTAAGAGTCTTAATAGCTTCATCTTCTGCGTTTTCTATTAAGTTTGTAGCGTATCATTGTCATAGAAGTTTAACATATAGCTGATAATGTGGGTCGCTAGTATGCTGGTTTAACCATTCCTTAGCATAATTATATATTGTATCAGTTACATAAGTCTGATTATAATAATGTGCATTTAAATCCTGAAGCAACAATGTCCATCAATTGTCTATTTTATCTGGAGAAATAATATCTCATCTAGCGTTCGTTGGATGTTTCATATGGTCTAACCAGAATTCCATTTCAGCATCAGCTTCATTTCATTTTTCTTTTCAATTCATATGTCCATACTTCTCAAAGTTCATTAATGACTTATTGAAACTAGAACTTCAAGGACGATATTTTCAATTCTCTAATATTGTATTAAAGAATATCTCAGCTTGCTTTTCTGTGGCTGGAGTTACATATCATTTATCATAAAATTCTTTTCAAGCTCAAGTATTCTGTATTACTTCAGATAAATCTTTCGCTGTATAATAACTAGGTGCGCTTCTAGTTAACGCTCTTGTGACATTCTTAGGGACGGAGAATAGTTGAGACGAGTTCACCACGGTTTTCCAAAGATTACCTGCGTATGTCCATTTATCATCTCGTGCTACATCTCAATCAAATAGCGCCTTCATAGTCTCCCAAGTTTCATTATCGTTCAAATTATAATTAAACTCTTTGTCACTTCCACGCTGGGCTTCTCACATTAATATACCTGGAATTCATCAAACTTCTCAAGTTATCTCATTAGTGTAGCCATAAGAGTTCATATCTTCATCCATCATATATCTGAGACTTCAGAATGAGAGTTTCCAGAATTCATTTTGAATATATGCCCAAGCTCAACCCCATCAATCTGTAGTCCAAGCTCAAACAGCTTTAGCAGCCCAGTTCCAAGGTTTCCACTGTCTTCAAGCGTTAGTTCATAACGCATTAAAGAATGCTCATATTCCTCGTGTGTCTTTATAAACTGTAGGGTTTTGCATAGCTCTAGATGCACTTTCTATTTGCTGTATAAATGGCCTAGCAGGTCAGAACGACTCTATTCATTGTCTCCATTGAGAAGTCATCTTTAGATTTTCTGTTATGTAGTCGATATAATCTAGCACTGTATGTTCATCATCTTCTGGCCATCTACCATTATCTTGGAATCTTGCTAATCTAAACGCTCGCAATGTATCATTCATTAAAGCTGTTATAAAGTTTAAGAATTCTGGTTGTGTCGCCATATATCTAGCTAAAGCGTCTTTTCATTCTGCAGATAAATCACCACTCTTTACTATCTTCATTCAAGTCATTAAGAACTCTCAGGTTTGCTTGAATATATTTTGTCACCAAGCTCACCTAAAGTTAAATAACTGCATTAGTCATACCATAATGTTTCAGAATGTACTTCAAGCAATAGGTCTATCTATTCATCAGAATCAAAGTCATAATATATTCCTAAAGTTTCTAGCTGAATAAACATTTATTCTATCCATAAGTCTGTCTTTTATCTCACGACTTACTGCTGGATTACTCATAAAATCATCAAAGGCTTGAGCTGAAGCAAACTGCATAAAGTCATTCTCTTTTATGGCTTTTACAAATGATAAGTTTTTAAAGTTTCTCGCAAATAAACCATCGATAATATTGTTCGCGTTATCTTTATATGGGTCAAATTGTCTTACTATTTGATTAGTTGCTCATATACTGCTAGCTCAGAATTTATCTATTTTACTATACATACTAAGATAATCGTCTGTACTATCTATAGCAGTATTAGCATAAACAGTATTCACATCAGGTATTCAATATCTGTTATAGAAACTATTTGGATTTAAATCATCTGGGTTGACAGAATATCTATTATTTAATGGCAATTCGTTATATGCTCAGTCTAAGACAGAATATTTCATTCTGATATTATCTGCAGCAGAAAGACTTTCGGCTCAAAGTTTTCTTTCTAGTCAAGTCTGCTTTAAGAAATAAGCTACTCACTGTTGTGGAATCGTGAAGAGCTGTCAAGGATATGACATTGCGATTCTGAATAAGGTATTTGAGCCATTAGCAAATGATAATATTGTATTAGCCCGTCTTCACCATCAATCATTTGTCAATGTAAATCAAGTTAACCCTTGTAGTATTTTCTTGAAATCTTCATCATTATATGCGCTTCCAAATATAATATTAAACTGTTCTCTGCTAATTCAACTCAATTTAGTGACATAATCTCTATATCAAGTCAACCATCAAGAAGTTCTATCTTCTGAAGTACGTACAAATTCTCTTACATAATATTTACTTCTTGGGTTACCGAATTTAAAGAACTTAAATATTTGATTTTGTTCTATACCAGATAATATTCAATAAATTCATTTAATATCCTGTATGTCATTTACTACCTCTCATAAATTAAAAAAAGCTCTATTTATATCTTCTCTAGTCGTACATCACAAAGCTCAATCTGCGCTACCTAAATGATGCTCAAGAGTTTTAAAATATCTTGCCATATTTTTAGCTAAGTCTTCAGCTCTAGTAGTAGGCTTAACAGCTATAATCTGTGGTAAAGACATAGGGTAATATCTACTATAAGCTTCTTTAACTTTAGCCCATCTATCCATTATTTCTTGTGGTCTCCACATTCACGCTGTCACTCTACCTTTTAATCATATCAAGTAATCTTTAATTCATCTTCCAATCTCTTCATTCAGTCAATAAGTAGCATCAGCTGCATCGCTTAACATATTTGTTAATGAGTATCTTCTAAGCTTTTGTCTTACATCCATTAAAATTGAGGACATAAGAGCTCTTTCTCATTCTGTGATTAATTGAACTCAATCCATCATAGCTTGTAGAGTTCAGTTATAACTATTGATTATATTCTCTCTATATTGTTTGTTTTGTAATTCTAGATTTCTTTCTTCTTTTTCTGTCAGCTTTTTAGTTGGGTCTGGTAAAGAAAGTCAAACTTTATCAGCTTCCTCTACAAAAATATTCTCTTCATTAAATATAGTTTCTTTCCAAGAGTCAATAGACTCATCTCATAGCTGTCTTAAGCTCTTCTCGTCTCAGTTCTCTAATTGGATTATAATTCTATCCTGTAAAACATCCATATCTGGAATATCTAGGTTTCTTATGTCTATTTGAGTTTGTTGATATTTTTGTTTTAATAATGTTTCAACTTTTTTCTTTACATTAGGCATTTCTATGCCTCACTCTACTAATACTCATCAAGTTGGCAAGTCTCTTAAATATGTATATGGGGTGAAGGCGTTTATATATGTAGCCCTCATAAAATTAGTAATAGCTTTCTTGTCTTTAGATTTAGTCACTCATACTTTCTCGAATCTTTCAATAGCTTTTGTGTCTTTAATCCATTTATCTACTAATCACTCTAGCTCTCACTTAGTGATATATCCTTGTCAACCTTCTCTGAAAAAAGATTTAATACTTCAGAAAATTCATTCTTTGATTTCTTTATCTATATTAGATGTGTTATCGAAGTTTTTTAATATCTTAACATCCTTTAAAGCATTCCCATACAAAGCTCTAGGTAATCAATTCTCGGCTATTCTAAAATTCTCAAAGAAATTATATTTAGCCAATATAGGAGATTGCTTATACATTAAGTTCGTTACTATGTTTGCATTAGTATTTAGTGCTTTAGCTGATTCTATGTAAGACAATAAGGCATAAACTTGTTTATTAGATAGACTATTTATACCTTCTGTTCATAAAGCTTTTACCGATTCTAATCATTTAATATTACTTGGAAGAGTTTGTAGATTACTTATTAATTCTTGCCTTGCATCCACTACTACATAATCTTCTCAAACCTTTTTAATAGTAGCTCAGTTATCAACTAATTTTTGTTTCCTAGCATTTATTTTTGCTTCTTTTATTTCATCTTCTCATTTAAGTCATTTCCCTATATCTTTATCAATATCGTTCTCTTTAGCTATTCTTTTTAATGATTTTTTATAATTATCCAATATTCTATTCTTTATTCATTTCATTTCTTCCATTGCCTTACTTGCACTCATAGAATCAACATATATAGGTAATGCATATTTGCTACCTAATAATGATTGTCTATCTGCTGGAGTAAGTAATCTTCAGTATTTAGATAATACTATTTCCTGCTCAAACATATCAAGGGCATAAGAAGCTTGAAGTTTTATTTGTTGTGCTTTTTGAAATGTTAACGTTCAGTCTTGAAATCATTTTCTGAATTCCTCAATATATCTATCTAATATATCTGATAATATTTTATTTTCTTGTCCTGAAGGTATCATTCATTTCTTTGCTCAATCAATAGCGACTAAAGCTGAATATGTATCAGGTAAGAATACATTCTCCGTTTCTCTATATACCGCACGTTCTGCATTGTTTATGCTGTACTGCCTTCATTTATAAAGAGCGTCCTCATAATTAAATTTAATATCCTGAGGTAATAAATTATCTATTATAGAATGTATATTATCTGTAGTGAATGGAATATTATTTTTGTAAAATAACGATTGAATAAATGGAGTGTTTAATAACTCTATGGTATTATTTCAATCAGCTCATCAAGTCAGATAAATATAGATAAAGTCTCTTACATTAGCTAATGGCAGAGAGTATCAAGCATTCACTAAGTTATTAGCAAACGCAACTGAGATTGTATTAAATAAGTCGTCATTGATAAGCTTACAAAATTCATTCAATTCTTTATCAGTTATTGTTTGATTAGGAAAGAACATATCCTTATATACCGTAGCAAATGTTCTATTTTGAAACATAGATTGAATGTCGGTCATTCTCATAGTTTCAGCACTTCATCAACTAGACAATGAAATTAATTTTCATTTTGCCTGTAAATAATCTATCTCATTTTCTGCTGTTCTGAAATCTATATAAGCATCTCTAATCTCTGAAAGGTTATTAGAATTCTTTATTGCATCTTCACTTACAACTCCTCAAATGCTTTTATTTACTTCTGAGGCTAATACATCATCTGATAAATCTGCTATTCTATCAATCTCATTTTGAACATTAATCATTTGTTTCTCGAATTTTCCAGAAACAACCATAGACAATGAAATTCTTTCATCTACCATTTGCCATAAATTTCATCTGTCTGACATATTCTGAATTACTTTCACAGGTATTCAAGTTTTTTCTGATATAACATTATTAATTCTATCTAATGTATTCTTATCAATAGTTGTAACAACTTTTCAATCTACTACTTTCTTTTCGATTATTCACAATAACTCTCAATAATATTTACGAGCTGCATCGTCTATGTCGTTGTTGTAGTCTATTAACGCCTGGGCTTCATCTCACGCTTCCTTTTCTCATTTTGACAATGGAGATAATTGACTTTCCTTTAGGGCAATATATACTGTATCACCTTTAGCTCACACATTATTAATTACAACTCAATCATACTTATCTCATCATTTTAGCTGTTTATTTAATTCTTTGACATAGTTCGAAAAGTCATCTGCAGACATTTTCTTTCACTCATAGAAAATACTATTTATCGTACTCTTTTTAGCACTAACTTCAAATGGGTGCTTAATTATTAGATATGTTCATTCTTCTCAATCTACCTTTTCAGAAGAATAGGTTAAGCTTTCTGTAGTTCAATTTTTATTAGATTTATATACAACAAGAGGAGTTCAACCAGATGTAGAAACGACAGTATCTATCTCAGTTCATTCACCAGTAGTTATTTCATACATTTCTTTTCTCATCCTCTCTGTTGGAATACTTTCTCAAAGAGATTTAATTGAAGCTGTTCAAGCTATTTCGTCAAACATATCATCATTCTCTGTCTTGAATATTAAACTTCTTCACTCCATATCAAATCTTCAAGACATTGCTCAGCGAGGATATATTACTGTAATTTTGTCTTCGTCTTTCCGTCATTCAGTTTCATTCACTTTCTTTAATATATTGTCGAGCTCTTTATTATCTCTCCATCTCGAATCAGAAACTATTAAATATCAACCTTTGTATTTTTCTCTAAGAGTTCATATCAAATCTTCTGAGTCAGTTAAGTCTTCTATCTCTGTACTAACAGTCATCTTATTTCTATTAGCACGCAAATCCATTAAATCAGCTTTAGCTCTAGTATTCTCATCTTGAATATATAGTCATTTCCTAAAGTTAAAGAATGCTTTAGGTCTATCTGCTAATGTTTGCCCGGTAATTGTATCTAAAGCGATTTCCTCTGGTTTAGATATATTTGCATTTAATTTTGCCTTTTTATAAAGAGCTATAATCTTATTCGCTGCAGCTTTATTATTTCATAGTAGATATTGGGTAGCGATGTTCAATACAGTACCGCTGTCATATTCTCATCTCTCTAAAAGTTTTATAATATTTCTATCTCAAGTAGCAGTATAAATTAATTGGATAACGTCAGTTGGTAGCATCTTTACTCAAGCAATTTCAATTACGTCAGGTAATTCTCAATCTCAAATTGCCTGTGCAAAGTCTTTTAATCAATTATATAATTCTTTTCAATTGGTTCAAGATACATTCAATCATAACCTTCTAGCCCTATTATATAACGACGAAGCTATAACAACATTAGAGAATGTAGCTCACTGTTCTACAAACTGCATAGTTCTAATTAATGACCCAAGTTTCTCTATATCATTATAATTTAATTTCTTTCTGCTGGCTAAGTAGTTTAGTTTTTTTGCGTAAGCATCTCTTAATAATTCAGCATCGCTTCAAAACATAAGCTGCTTTGTGTTAGTGAATGCCTTAGAAAGTAAGATACTTAAATCATCTATCTTCTCTATCTGGTCTAAAGTTAATGGTCAAGTATAATCTTTTAAATTTTTAGCTGTTCCTGAATCACGAAAAAATTTTATTATTTTATCCTCAGTAGTTCTGTTAGTTCAATCTGCTCAAGCGGCGATTATTTCTCTAGCCATAACATACTGAACCCAAGTATCCATAGCATCTTGCCCATCATTCTCTGCTATTTTTACAATAGTTTGCCATTCATTATCAATAGCAGAATATCAAGATGGAGCTTTTAATTCATTCTTTACCATTTCAGCATTGCTCCATTCTCACGTTACTTTATCTGTTTGTTGCCATCAATGTTTTTTATCCTTGGCTCAAAGTTTTCTTTTCTTTTTAGCCTCTTTTGCAGCATCTCTGTCTTTTGCTTTTTGTACATTATCTAAGGCTTTATTATAAAGCTTTTTATATTCTTTCATAAACTCATCTTGAGTTATTTCTTTATTAATATATTGCTTTTTTAAAGCCTGCACAGCAGACGTTTGTCACAAATCTGTATATTGTTTAAGGCTATAATTAGTGGCCATAAATGTATCTAATTTTTGTTTTATTTCTTTTACCACATCTGCAGGAGAGCCTGATGTACTTCACCAAGCTCTTGCGATATCTTCATAGTCTACTGGATTAGCGTTTTTTACTTTATTCAATAAAGTCATTCACTCTGCTAAGCCCCCACCCATTTTAGTTATTTGTCTAGCTAATTCGTCGTATGCTTCGGCTCCAAATCTTCCTCATAATATCTGAGCTTGCACTATTCATCTAATCATAATATCTGCAGACTCAGCCTTTAATTCTAACTTGTGTGCATCCATTCAAGTTAAAGCGTCTACTCATTCGCCGGTTCTCCTTGAGCGCTCAAGCATACTATTTCTTAACCTAGATAATTCTGCTAATTCTTTTGCTAAGTCATCATCTCATCAGATTATTCACGTAGCGATAATATTAGCTAATTTATTACAGTCTATCTTTGCCATAATGTATAATTGCTAAAATAAATTAACATACGATTTCTTTTACTTTATTAACTACATTCCCGTATGCTCAAGAGTCCACTACTGCGTCAACAGTAGCATCTTTAATTTTTTTATTTGGAGTGGTGATTTCTTTTAATTTACTTAAAGCATTTCTTGCGTCTTCAGCCTCAGATATTTGAATTCACAAAGAAAATAAATCTATATTCTCTGCTTTCATTCATAGCTTTTCAAGTCATTTCTCAGTTAGATGCTTCTTTCAATTTTCATCTGCTACTGTAAAATATTCTCATTTTGCATCGTCAGCCACATCAGAAAATCATTCAATCTTCTTTAAATTAGCTATATCGTCTGGGCTAAATCATTGTTCAACTTTAGCAGCAATACCTCAGTCTATTGTATTTAATTGTTTTTTAATGTTGTCGCTTCAAGTCTCCCAAACAACAGTAGCATCCGTTCAATTCTTTAATTTAATCTTAGATACATAAGGTCAGAACGAAACTTGTCAAGGTATCCTTCATAAATATTTTATAATATCAGCTGGATTAGTTAATTCGTTTTGAATTAATACATTCATCCTCCTGGCAATATCTGAATCTTGTCTGTAGAATTCATTAATATATTGTTGCAATAATTTCTTTGTCCATTCAGATGCGTCTTGTTTTTTATCTTGAGGGAGTTCATTATAGGCACGTTTAGCCACTTCTTGAATTTTACTAAAGTTATTACTTAGCTCTTTTAAGTCTCTAACACTAATATTTGAATCAGCCTTCTGTAATAGTCTAACTACATTGTCCCTAGCTTCCTTAGAAGAACCCATATAGTCTAATACATCCCACACTCATCAATTTCACATCGCACCTTTATTAGCTAATTTTCTAATTCACTGCACAATCTGAGCATCTGTAAATAAAGGTAATATAGCATTAAATCATAATGTTCATAACGCAGACAATACAAACGATTGTGTTGAATATGCTTCAGTATCGAATGCACTCCATTGTGCATCCATTGCCTGGTCTATCACAGATTGAGTTACAGTCCAATCAACTAATTCTCAAATTGCTTTTCGTGTTGGATTAATTTTACTTGTAGCTTTAGATGCAGCTAATAATCAATCTATTCATTTAACCACACCTCAAGTTCAATACTTAACTGCTTGATTAAGTCTTTGAAACATAGACATTCACTCAGCAGCCTTTAAAGCCTGATATGCTCTTTTAGTTTTTGTTAATGCTCATACAGCTCAAACTCATCAAGTAGCAACTCATAATAAATAATCTCGTCCAAGATTTCAAGCAATCTCTGGGACATATTCTACTCACTTAAGCCAGTATTTTTGTATTGTCCTAGACGAACTAGATTTGTCTGTTTCTATTAGCCTTCATATAGTGAAGTCTTGGTCTAAATACGCAGACGTAGACCAAGCAGATTTATTTCAAGATATTTCATCTTGAAACTCTCATCGATTTCGTGGAGTCATAGCGTGATATGTTAGTGTACCTAAATCTCAAACTAACATAGCAGCTTGTTGTCAGATTTCTCATAGCCTATATCAGAATCATTCTCACCGATGCTGTGCCCATTCCCAAGCGTTTCATATTGCTGAACCCCTTTCTTTTTCGTACGCATATAACGTGTTATTGGCCATTTGTTGAAATACATCTATAGTAGAATCTCATTTCCACCATCATCATTCTCAACTAAGTTTTTTTACTTCTGAAGATAAAACATCTCATAAAGTTTGTCATCATTCAAAAGAGTCAAGAGTTTCAGAAATTTCTCAATTTTCGTCTACGTTTTTAGCAGATTGTTTTAAATAATTATTAATTCATTTAGCAGCAGCAACTTCCATTTGTCTAAACCTCTCAGCGGTATCGATAACTAACGCTTCTCAAGAAGTCCATTCGGTTTTCGGTTTTGAACGAACAACTTTTTCAAGAGCATATATAGGAGCGGCAATTGTATATATTCTTGTAGCTTGGTCACGAGCAGAATCCCATCAGCTAGACATAAAATCTGCCTGTACTCTTCAATCTTTTATATATTCCTCAGAAATATTATTTACATCCTTTAATGCTTCATTCATAAAACGAGAAACATATTCGCTCTGCATTGAAGAAGATAAATCAATAGTAGGTTCTTCTTGGTCAAGTCAATATGATTGATAAATTTGCTGTGCATTATTTTGATTTTCTCATTGTGCATTTACATATGTAAGCCACTCGTCTAATGTAGGTTCATAATTTCATTTCTTTGTATTATTCTGAGCAAGCCTATCTAACTGTTCTTGTGTATATTGGTCTTTTCTTCTATGGACATTTCATAAAAATCAATCAGTATAATAGTCGTCACTATTTAATCTAAACATTCACCTCGTATTCATATAGAAGTTTAGCAATGCTTGATTTATATCTTGCTGAGTCGAATTAGGGTCACTCGCTACATTATTATATTTTTGCCATTCATTTTGGAACATTAAACCTTCTCATCATCTATCTCCTAATTCAAGGAATAGCATATTATGATTATCTGGGTTATATCATAATGCTACGTGTTTTTCTGCCTCCTGTGCTTCAGCATCTGCTTTATATGAATCTACTATCTTATTCGCAAATTTACTAATATTATCGCTCCATCTATTTAATGTATCAAAGAAATTCTCATTCTCTTTTTCTTTTTCTTTTTCTATAGCTTTTTCTGTGCCTCAAGAAAGTTCAGTTTCATTAGGGTTTAAAAATCATCATTGTGGGATGTCTGGGGCATAATCTTGTGCATTTTCTCTATTAATTTGACTTGCCACGTCTGATAAACTTTTATTAGCAAAACTACTCGTAAGTGTATTATTACGAGTAGCAGTGTTAATGTTAGTATTATTTATAGTTCAAGTCTGTATTTGCTCATTTAATGTTTGAGGTTTTGCTTCTGTATCATCATCACTAAACCAACCACTTACGGTGTTTTTCACTCCGTGCCAAATATTTTTTAAACTATCTAGTAATGCCATAAAAATTTAGTTCCTGAAATAAATACTATGTTTATTCAACGTCGTAATTATCTTCTCTTTGTGCTTCAATTTTCTCCTTCTCATATTCTAATTCTTCTTGGTTTTGTCTGAGAATTCTCCCATCGATTACTGGCACAAATGCAATTCAGGCTGCCTTGTCTAACAAAGCCTCTGCGTCTGATTTGGTAAGATTACAATGTTCCAAATAATAAACATAATATCATTCATTATCTCTCCCGAGTATTGTCAACAATTCTCAATCGTCATCTCTAATTAAAGCATATTTTTTTGTTAATGCTTTTAAGATTTCTTGTTTTTTTTCTATCAACATTTTCCTATATATAGATTATAAAATTTAAGGATTTTTTTATAACTTTTTAAAACAATCAACTTTTTAAATTATTTAAGAAGTCTTCAGTTGTGTCTTCTTGCTTCTGATATCTCTCTGCCCAAAATTCTTCAGCTAATTGTTGATTTGATTTTTGTGGCCCCATTTTTATTACGTCCTTTGTAGCAAGCTGGTCGTGAAACCAAGCAAAGTAAAGCACAAGCATCATTCCGGAAACCTGGTCATCGTGAAGTTTTTTCTCTCACCTAGCTGATGCTTTCCATTTCTTGAAGTGAGAAAGTTCCTCTACAAGTCATCATTCTCCATAACAATTTGGGTCGATATAGATTAAGTTAGAATCAAAGAAGCTACTCTTAATCATTTCGATACACCATTGCTTACCTACATTATGTCTAGCTCAAGGCTGATATGTAATATTACCTGTCCATTTAATAAGCATATCACAAGGCATTCAAAGCATTCATAACTCTCTAGCAGCCGCCCATCATCTCGAAGCATCAAGGACTAAATAAACAGGTTTTGTTGTGTTCTTCAAGTCCTGAATTACTTGTTTCATTTTAGCGAACCTTTCATTACTTTCTTTTGCTAGGTTATATGTCTCTTTGATATAGTATTTTCAGTCTTTAGCTCATAATATACAAAGTCAAGGGTTATCGTACGTATCAGCTTCATCATATCCAACTACCCAATAATCGCAGTCGCTAGGACATTGAAGCTGTACTCAGTCAATATTAAATACTGTCTGGTCTGTAGAATATTCTCCATAATATTCAGCAAGCATATAATCATAACCTCTAGCATTTAATACTCTAGTTACCTGAGCTTGCTTCTGCTCCTCCGTAAGAAACTCTACATCATCCATTGTGAAGTGTAAAGCTACTTCTGGCCTACGTTGAATAAACTCAGCTCTCATTTTTTCGAAGTCTCAATTCTTTATTTTTCTTTCATAATCTTTTCTACTCTTACAAATATCTAGTCAATATTTAATCCATATATCGTGAATCAATACATCAATAGGCTCATAGTCTCTTTGTGTCTTATATGCATTAAGCCGTCATTGATAGAAATGTCAAGCTTGTGTATTAGGTCAAATTGTTGAAATAAGAGTGACTAATGAGTCTGCTGTTGACATAGCTGTACCTACATAGTCCCAGTCAAGATAGTCGGCCTCATCTCAAACGAACTTTCTTGTACGTCTTGACCTAGTAGGGTCATTCTGATTAGTTGTAACATATTCAAGTTTTCTCTGTTTATCTCCGTCGAGGATGTATAAACCTGTATTATCAGGCAACTTGTTACAAAAACTCGGCAAATCAATAAGATTATTAAGCATCTGTTGAGAGTAAACCATATATGGTGCGTTCTGTTTTTGCGATAGTCCCATATAGAGAACTGAAAATTCTTGAATACGTTCATTACTGTCTGTTATCTCTTTAAGTAAATATCCCGCACTATCTCAGTTGATATATAATGATTTACCTCATCATCTTGGACCAATTACGTAGGTCACTCATCAACTAAGTAGCCATACCATCATCTGCCAATGCTGTAGACAGAAGCCATTAAATGTCCTTCAGGTATCAGCAAGCATAGCTTCAAAGAGTTTAGGTTTATACACTCAAAATAAGTTTGTTCTATATTTCTGTCATTGAACTTCATAGTCAATTGAGAAATCCTCTCATATATCCCAGTCGATATATTCCATCCTTTGTAAGTCTTTTTTATTTCTTCATTTAGGAATTTTAATTGGGGTAACTCTAAACTGTCATAAGATTATATCTTTCATCATACAGAGAGCTAGGATATTCCTTGTACTATTTAAAGCAGAGGTATCCTCTTCCTCTCTCCTATAAAACACTCAATCCTTTCAGAGATGATAAGAATCCATAAATTTTGATAATATGAATTCCATCCTTGTATTTACATTACCTTTTGTAATGAAGGTAAGAAAGTTAGTGTCCCTATCTGCCACATTTAGTTTAGTAGTTCATAATGGTAGGCTTATTGGGATATCTAAATCTGGAGGACGTTTTATAGTAACTGTAACCATAAGCTTTTTGTTTTTCTCTCGCCACTCTTCGGCTTCTTTAGCATCGAGACAATATTTTAAGTTTACCCTCTCTCAGTTGTAAAAGAGTCAACGAGAATTATCAAAGTCTTTATAAAGAAATCAATACATATTATTTTTGGTTATTTTTTAAATTTATTTCACATAGGAACTACATAATAGAAATAGTGTCAATAATCCTTAATTCAATCCTCTTCATATATCTTCCAGGCAGGAACTCTAATAAGATAGGAATTATATAATGGGTATATACGGCATTTATCTCATTCCCTTTTATAATTTAATCTTTGCTGATGTATCTCATCTATTGTATCTGGGGTAAGCCATTTTAAATTATTCTCTAAAGCTATTTTAAACATATGCCCCATAGATGTAACTATAACATCTCAGAATATTCGGCTAATATGTCAAAGGTATACTTCCTCTGGAATATATGTCCCGCTTTGTAATGCTCGAGTTATTTCACATATTTGGTGCTTGGGGAGTTTGCTTTCTTCGGCTAATTCCAATATTTTTCAAACCATATTCCACATAGGACGAGCTGTAACCTTTTGCTTCTCGGCCATTTTAAAACTTCACAGTTCAATTTCATTTAATTGTGGATATATTAATTTGTATACATTTCATTGTACAGTAAGTTGGCTCTTCATCAAGTGCTCCATATCAGAATAATTCTCAGCTATTCTTATTGGAAGCTTATATGGTGGCGCCCGTTTCCTATCTATTTTTGCTAATGGAGAAGCCCGCCAAGAATAACGATAGCGTCATTCCCAATCAGTATCATCCTCTCTAAACTTTTCTATGTAATACTCATCTATCGTTTGCTCCTTCTCTCATTTATATTCTATTTCACTTAATACCTCTTCACTTATCTTATCTCTCTCTTCTTTAACTTTAGCATAATCTTTTACATACCAATCGTGTTTTCGCTTTTTATTATGAGCACGCCATTCTTTTTGATACCATTTATAGTATTCTTCTGGGGAAAGTTTAGCTTTCATTTCTTCCCTTAACTGCGCCTTCTTTTGTTTCTTAATATCTTCCTTTTCTTTTTTTATACGTTCCTTACGTTGTTTAAGTTGAGATGGATTCTCTATAATCTCTCATTGTTTAAACGTATCAAATAAAGACATAGGAAGAAATAATAAAGATAAATATGTTTCTCTATTAATAGATTATATTTTTTCATAGGTGGAATAAAAATTTTCATTTGACATTTTAGAAAAAATATACTCCAGAACTGAACTAACAAAATGTTATAAAAATTTGACATTTTTATATAATCTATCAATAGAGAGAAAAAATTCTCTTGAAAAAATTTTTTTCTACATTATTGTAGAATCAAGTAACAATTACCCCAACAATTGCATTACATAGGAAGGTCAGGGCCTATGGCAATGCGCTTTCTGTGTAATACCCTGACAACAATTGTCGGGGTTTTTGTTTACTTGTATTATTTATTTTCTTATTATTATTGTTATGACAAGAGAAATTACTATCGATGATGTTATTGAATTCATCATCAGACACTGTGACGACACAGAATTAATGGACAAAATTAATAAAACGTCCTTCCCATTTACAACTAAATATCTTAATAGTAACAAGCGAAACAGTACGCCTACGACCACTATTACCTATCCACCTTGCGGAGGAAGTACGTTTACGCTATGTGGCAATGAGGATAAAAAATAATTATAAAAATTTTACCCCATTACCACCAAATAAAAATGCCAAATATGTATTTACAAATAATGAGAGATAAATACCCTAATTTTAAAGACTGTACTATTCAACTATTTGACGATACAAAACAATGAAAAGACTTAGCTAGAAAAATTGACCAACACAAATTTGACGACAGTAAGCTAGAGTATGGACTAGAGCAGTACAATAAAAAATGAGCAGGTGTTTTTTTCTCTATAAATTCAATGAAACCTTGAGAGAGGGATAAGGCCAGCGTAACTAAAGTTAATGCTTGGGCTTGTGAAGTAGATGATTTAAGTAAAGAGGACCAATTAAAATTAATCTCGGTCGCTCCTTTAGCGCCAAGTCTTGTAATAGAGAGCAATAAAAGCTATCATATGTATTGGTTTGCTAAAGATGGAACTATAGAAAACTGGACTAAAATATGTTGGTGACTTAGAAATTTCTTTTGATGAGACCCAGCTATAGCAAGTGATATTAGTAGAGTATTACGCGTTCCAGGATATAACCATATGAAAGACCCAAATAACCCATTTATGTGTAGTATTGTAGACTGAAACTGAAATTACTATACAGAAGAAGAAATGTTAAAAGCATACCCAGACACAGAAACATTAGCAGAAAAAGAAGCTAAAGCTATAAAAAAGCAAGAACAATTAAAACAAGCTATATGAAATGATGATGCCCGAGAAAGGATTAGGGCTATGGATAGCAAGGCTATGCTAGAAAGAATAAGCTGAACTAGCCTAGTGTGATGAGACATTATTACATTTAAGCACAACTCAAATTGAACAGAGCAAATATATTGTAATTGAAAATCCACAGGGTGCCGAATAGATAAGGTGGGAAAAATCTGAAGCACAGATAAATGATGACCAAACTGGACTAATTGGATAGCTTGGTACGGTGGGGTGGATTGGAAAGAAATCTATAAATGGATTAAAGAAGAGTTCCCATTCGTCTTACCAGAGAAGAAAGAAGAGACAAAAAGTGTGGACTCAATATTGTCCGCCATTGATACAGATATTAACACGGAATTACACACATATTATTACCCTAAGGGTTTTGAGAAATTTAATAGTTTCCTTTCTGGGGAGTTGGTAACTATTGTAGCCCCATCAAATAGCTGAAAGACAACATTCGCAATGGACATAATAAAAAGGAACACGGCCGAAGGAAGAAAATGTTTCTACATTAACTGAGAGTTTAGGATTGAAACTGTGTGGGTAAATAGATGGTTATGGAAACATTGAAAAACAAAAGAAGCCCTTTGAGATAAGAACCCCCTCTCTCCAGATGAAAGAAAAGATATGGAGAAATATGTGGCTGATAGTTTATGACAATTCTGATACGATTGTTCTCCTATGGGATATAAACTAGATGAGCTTGTAGAATTAATAACAGAGAAGACAAAAGAGTGATATGAGTTATTTGTAATCGATTCGCTTTCAAAGATACAGTGAAACCTAACAAACGAAGCTAGAAGTCATCAAAATCAAACAATGGAAACTTTCCTAGCTCTGGTACAAAAGCTTAATATCGCTGTAATATTATTGCATCATACAAATAAGTTTGGTAAATTCGAGGGGAGCCAAAAAATATTCGACTTCTCTAATGTATTTATAACAATGGCGAAGAATGAAGATGACTTTACACATATACCTTCAAGGATATTCAAGCTTGAAAAAGATAAATATGTAAACGATGTAGAACTGGAGATGTACTACGATATAAAAACAGGAACATATACAGAAAGTTTAACAGAGATTACAAATTTAAGAAAAGAAAATTTTAACTCTTAACCATATTAGGGAATGAATGAATATAGTGAAGATTTCAAGGGGGTACGATTCCCTAGGAATTTATGGCTAGATAAAAATATAAGCCTTATAGAAAAAGGTATACTTGTTGTAATTAAAAATCTAGATAAAAGCGATGACCATTGCTGGGCGACAAATAATTACCTTGCAGATTTTTTCCAATGCAGTGCAAAAACTATATCAAGAGCTATATCTAATTTAAAAAAAATATGATATGTCGAGGAAGTTTGAGAATGAAATACGGGTATTTGCAGGAAACTAAAAGTAATAATTGATATAGAAAATAACCCTGGACAAAATGACCATACCCCTGGACAAAATGACCATACCCCTGGACAAAATGACCAAGGGGGGTGGACAAAATGTCTAGGGGGTATGGACAAAATGTCTAGGGACCCTGGACAAAATGACCACCTAATAATATATAATAATAATATAAATAATAATATAGGCGAAAATGAAAAAATTAGCAACGCTGACGCGTCGCCTATGCCTACTGGGTGTGATGTTGAGACTAAACTAGTTGATGTAGAGGAGAAGAAGACAAAACGCAAAACTAAGAAGCAGCAAAGATATGATGAAGTTTTGAGTAACACAGAATTTAATGACCTGCTCCACAAGGGCATAACAGAAGAAAGGGATATTAAAGAGATTGATACTCTGTGGAGCGAGTTTGTCGACCTTAGATGTAGTAAGGATTATAAAGCGTTTACAGACTGAGCAGTAAAGAGGAACCTTAAAATACTAAACTGAACTAGTATAGAAGAGAGAAAGGCTATACTAGAGAAGTCTGTAGCAAAATGATGGACCTGATTATTCCCATTAAACGATTACGATAAGCAACGCATAAAAGAAAAATCAACTAGTACAGAATGAAGTGACGAATGGTTGGTAAAACAAATCTATGACACTAGCTGTAAAGAAAGAGAAGATGAAATACCTAACTGAACTACTCATAATCTTATTATGGATTTATGTAATAAATATTGAGAAGATAAAATAAGGACATTATATTATGAAAAGGTTAAGCCGCAAGTAGATAGTAAATATAGTATTAAAAGAGATTGGATAAAGTAGCCCTTCTAAGAAAGGGAACTAAAACTTCTTAGAAAGAGACACTCCATTCAAGGAATGTCTCTTTTTTAAATTGAGGGCCAATGACTATATATATTTTTTTAATTATGTCAAACATTATATATTTCTACATTATAAAAAGTTCTAACACCCACTACCAGTTATAACCTATTATTATCGGTTTACAATTATTTTATATGTTTTTCATATTTTGTATAGAATAAAAAATTCACTAAAATAGTGAAATTCACTAAAATAGTGAAAACCTTTTTATATAGGTCTAACCTTTATTTTAAGTGTTCTGTGCTGGATGGTAAACTTTTTTTCAAGTGCTTCGCGCAATGTGTGTGAACCTTTTTTCAAGTTACTTACTAAGGAGACAACACCCCGAAACAAAAGTAGAAATGGGGGCATTGGGAGGCTCTACCCCCGCATTTTACCTACCTTTTTTCAAAGTTCTACTTTTTTAGTAAGAGAAATCCTTGTTCTTAAGGGGATTATAAAGTGAGTGTTCTCTCTAATCATAGGTCTCACCTTTTAAAAATATATATACTTTCTAAAATATATAAAATTTTAAAAATATATAAATTTTAAAAAAATAATTTAATTTCCCTAGTTCTAACCTATCAAAACTATCTATTGTATTTTAAAAAATATATATATACTACTCTTGTTTTTATATCTTAAAAACCTACACAAAAACTAGAGAAACTAAAAACCACATCTAAAAAGATGTATTCCGAAGCCAGCTATCGGCGTAGATAGCAAGCAAACAGCAGACGACGACTGCTAAAAAAAAGATGTCAACTTTTTTACTCCTTATATTATAAGAAAATGAACACAACTTTGACAAACAAATTATCTAGCTTCTCAACTGCTATTTACAATGTTGAGCCTGAACAAAACTCCCTTCAAGACTGGGAAAAACAAATATGGGATATTCAAAACCTTGAACTTACAGCCCAAAAACATATGTGAAAATTCTTCAATATAAAAACAAACAAGCCAAACAAAATTGAAGAAAATGATAGTTCAGACGGGGCAAAATGAGTAAAACATACATTTGAAAAATTTGACTTTAATCAACTTGAATGATATGAAAAAGCCTGTTCTTACCTGATATTAAAAGCTCTTGAGAATAAAAAACTTATCAATAAAAAGTTTATAGACAAACTATTCCAAAGGCAAATTCAAAAGCAAGATTTCGTGAACTTGGACTTATTCTTTGAAAAAACAAATTGAATAACTTGGAAGGACAAATTTAATGACAAAATGATAATCGAGCTTCTCAAGTGAGTTGATGAAGATACTATCGAAAAAATAATTGACAAAATAAATGAAAAAGATTTACAGCAAGAAAGCCATAACACTAATTCAAAAGTACTAAAAAGGCTTTGTCAAAAAAAGAAAATTTCAGAAAAATGTTATGAAAAATATTCGAAAGCTCAGTTGAAAAGCCATAAAAATGAATTGACAAAAATAAATATTACAGTAAAAAGGCTAGTTGATAAGCTAAATACAAAATTGAATGCTTACAAAAACATAGACTTGGACTGACTTTACACATTCAATGATAGTGAAAATGGTTATCAAGTGCTATAAAAATCAAAGTCTATAAAATAAAAATATTTTTCATAGAAAAAGTCCCGTTCTGAACGGGGCTTTTTTATGTTATACTTTTTTTATTCCAGACTTTACCTATAAAAATCCATATATAAAAATATATATAATTTTATGTTATACTTTTATAATATAATGTTATATATAATTATATATGTTATTATATATATGTTATTATATATAATTTTATGTTATACTTTTATAATATAATGTTATATATAATTATATATGTTATTATATATATGTTATTATATATAATTTTATGTTATACTTTTATAATATAATGTTATATATAATTATAT